>QFCE01002378.1_pt1 | contig 56023 bp, 42 predicted proteins | sample 5346091 | NCBI WGS metagenome assembly QFCE01 (sample SAMN09062252, study PRJNA434731) | Human gut metagenome, whole genome shotgun sequencing project. | isolation source: stool timepoint A chromium assembly | host: Homo sapiens | collected 2015
AACCAGGACTTCGGGCAGGTCATTATCGTTGAAAACAGTATTCCAAGACCGTGTTTGCCTTTTTCGGACAAATACTGGTGCAGGGCAATTGCCACCGTTGCGTTAAGGAAAGCTTTGTAGCCGCCGCCGAACTTCTGCTTCTTTTTTCCGTTTACGACGATATCGAAGTCTTCGCTTTCGAAATCAAAATAGCAGTTGCTGAATTTATCAAACTTGACTTCGGTAAGTATGGTGTTCAGGAGATCATTGAAATCAGAAACAAACTCCGCCGTAAAATTATCCTGTGCCTTGAATGCAGCCTGATCTTCGTTTCCATCCTCTGTTTTCTTCGGAGTGGTTATATGTTTTTCGATTTTCTCAATGATTCCCTGCTGACTCGCTGAATCTACAGATTCCTGCAACATTTCTATCTGATTCTGAAGTTCCTGTATTGTCGGCTGCAGGTCCTGATTTATCAGCTGAGCAAGACGGCTGCTTTCTTCATCACACTCCTGTATGCGTTTCTTGTGCTCTGCAATCTCCTGGTCAATGTCTTTCTCGGCATCCATTACATCATTAAGCTGCGGAAGTATCCTCTGGAGTTCTGCCTGCGCTGCCTCCGCATATTCCACACTCCGCTGTACTTCCATTTCAGCACCACAGAACGGACAATGCTCGGGTTCTTTTTCTTTGGAAAGTTTCTGCTCGCCGTCAATAATAAAGGTGATCCGCTTTATATCCGAATGGTACTGGCCGCGGAGTATCTGGTAGCGGTGCTTCATCAGCGAGGCTGACTTCAGGTCTTCGTTTATATCAACGATTTCATCGGACAGTCTGCTGCGCTGTGCAGTGGCTTCCGTAATACGCCCCTGCGCCTCATTGATCTGTTGCATCAGCTGAGCAATTCGTTCTTTGACCTGTTCCGGGGAGAGCGCCTCCTTTTTCACAGCCAGTTTGAGTTCTGACAGGTATTCCAGGTTCTCGTTCTTAACAAGCGCACGGATTTTTTTCTCGGCGTTCTTTTGTTTCTTCCCGGTTACCTCTTTATATTCCTCGAATTCTTCCTCATTCAGAAAATACAGCAGAGTGCTTTTCATAGCAGTCTTTGAGAAAGGGCCACCGCTTGTATAAAATATGCTCTGCCTCCTGTTCATATTTTCCAGGGAAACACATAAAAGGTTCAGAAACGAGCGGAGCGTCAGAGACTGCCTTTTGGCATTCTCATTCATGATGACCTTCACGTTATCATCAATACCGAGGATCTTCATCCATACAGAATTAATCCAGTATTTCGACTTGCCTGCTGTATACTGGTGTGGATCGATTCTCGGATCAGTACTCTCAACATCTATCTTTGTGCTTTCAAGCTGGCGTGTCATCGTGACGGTACCGTGTCCAGTTTCGACCTCAAGGTGTACGGTATCGCATCCTGTGCTCTTGTCGATTACGAACTTCTCGTGATCCAGACCGCACATAAAATCAAAGCTGTCAAGAATCCAGCTCTTTCCGGTATCATTAGCACCGTGAATGATGTTCAGCCCATTGATAAACTCTACAGGCGAGTCTTCTATCCCTGGGCCGGTGAACCACAGCTTTTTGATGTAATACTCATTCTTCATGGAACGCAGCCTCCTCTTTCTCCAACGAAGCTACCGCCAGCTTGTTGATTTTATTCAAAATGCCCTGTTCGGAGTCATTGGAGAAATGCTGCAGCGCAAGTCGTATCTGGCCTCTGTACTCTTTGGCATATCTCGTATCAAGCTGCCGGGAGAACTCCTTACCCCATGCAGATATGCAGTAAATGAATCCGTTCTTGGTGGGATTGACATCTACAAACCCACGACGCACAAGAAGCGTCATTCCATCCCGGGTCAGTTCCTTCCTCGTTGCGAACTCACTGAATTTAAACAAGTTGTCCCCGTGGAGATTCATCCCGGAAAAAGCAAAGCTTCTTCCGTACAAGGCAGCAAAGTCCACAGCCGCAATCATGTTAATTGAAAAATCCGTTCTTGCCTCAGATTCCAGGAGCAGCAGTACCCGGAGGGCTGTTTCGAACGGGGTATTAAACAGTTCCGTCATCTTCATCCACCCACTGTATTTCTTTTCTGTTCGCAAGCATGTGGCACATGCCGACTTTCTCTGCAGCACCTATCCATCCGGGAAGAAGTGCGATCTGTGAACGGGTGATCGGCACCAGAGCGGCCTGGCTCGTTACTGCTGTCAGCCGCTTATACCCATTATCATATGAAGGAATCATAACCGGACTGATGCCCTCCTTGACCTCTTCACGCATTTCATCGAATTCTTTGTACTCTATAGGAAGAAGTGCATCCTGCAGTGACCGCCTGATTGTTTCGGTCGCATAATAGCATTTCCGCTGATATGCAAAGTCCTTCTTATACCGCCGATTCCGGTCGACATCCCTGCGGGTATATTTCGGAACATCCTCCGCACTTGCATAAGCCGCATACAAGGCCTCAACATAGACCATCTCCGTCTCATCCACGACAAGCGGCACAGGCAGCAGATCAGGCTTTTTGTATTTGCTGAGCATCTTCTTCAAAACGTCAACATCATTTCGGATTTCGTCATCAGATATGTATTTTCTTGTGGCTGCGGTGTTCAGTTCACCATCCGGCCATTTTATGATGATGCCGGGTTCATCAAGTTCTATCGGAGCTGCTGATTTCGGAAAACCGCTGACAAACTTATCCGGGATTTCCCGGATACCGTCTGCGCATTCATTATTGTCAGTTTCCAGAATGGCAAAGCGTACAAGAGAGGTCAGCAGATAGGTAAGGTCAATTGAGGATGCGGACAGCACTGCACCCTTGGTGTATCCCCGCAGCCAGCTCACCGGTGAATTGGTGTCGATGGTTTTATCTTCGTCAAGCACCGCGAGTACCGCCTGGAGCAGAGGAGCCCTCATGCTGTCCTTGATCAATGGCATTACAGTCCTTTCAAAACTGCGGACTGCTGCCTCGGGATCACATTCACGGACAACATCGGCAATATCGGAAGGAACCTTGTCGTGACCGTTTTTCAGATGCCCAGGAAGAGATGTGTCGCGATAAGCCAGGTTCACTCCGAAGGGCGCAAAAATAGCGCTGCACAGAGGAGCGCTTTTAATCCCCTGGCCCCTCGCCTGATACATCAGGACAAATAATGAACCGAAACAAATACACTTCACTCCTGAAATCTCCTTCCTGTTATAATTGCGATTTTATTTCGTCTTCGAGAGCTGGCAGACGAATTTCACGCTTCTTCTTAGTTGAAATCTCACATTCCCAAAGAACAATAGCTTTCCATCCGGCTTCTTCCAGTTCTCTTTTCTCTTTAACATCTCTTGCTATATTTTTTTCAAATTTACTCTTCCAAAACTCACTATTAGTATCGGGTATCCTTGCGGCTTTGCATCCTGGGTGCTGATGCCAAAAGCAACCATGAATGAATATTACGGTTTTGTACTTGGAAAGAACGATATCTGGTTTACCAGGATATCTTGCATCATTCTTCCGATAACGAAACCCTTTACTAAACAGATACTTTCTGACTACTTCTTCTGGCTTCGTATTCTTGCTGCGAATCCTTGACATATTGTAATGTCTTTGCTTTTCTGTAAGAACGTCTGCCATTGAAAGTACCTCTTGCTAAGATTCCTTGACTAACATTTTTATATTTCCACGACAAAGAACAGTAAACATCTGCCCATATAATGACAGCCTTTTTGCCGTTGCGCCGGCATCAAATGCATGTGATTCGATAACCGCATATGTTCCTTCTTCAAGTCCACAGGTTTCTGCAGACAAAAACACAATCAAATCTGATTTTGTTTCTATCTGATAAATCCCTTTATCAACAGTACTAAGTTTCCCGGAACAAATCTTCTGTACACTTGATATACTCGCATTAATGTCCTTGGATACTATTACCGAAGAAAAATTTGCCTTTCTAGCGGACGCCTTTAGTTTGGCAGCAATTTCCACTGCATTTACAGGATCCATCTCCTGCAATGTGCCAAATGGATGTGTACTCTCTCCCACATAAGCAATATGTTTTTTATTATCAATGCGGAGCCACTCAATATATGGCAGGTTCGCCAGTATTGTTTCTGGCTGGTTTCTGCTTGTTCCTGAACCATTAAGAACCTTATCCACATGAACGGCAGGCTCTTTCTGCATTGCATCCCATATACGCTTCAGCTCATCCATTGGCCTGCTACGGGAATTGCCGTTCTTTGGACGTATGATTAAACGCTCCTGCTCATCGTCAATATTCTCAATGGTAATGGCGGCACTACGACTAATGCTATTCAGTTCCAGTCCAATCAGTTTGTGAACATCTCGCTCAACATCCGTAAAATTCATACCTTACCTCCCTGGAGCAACGGAGGAAACCGCAGTACACTTGCATCTTCATCTGAATCCTCAATCGCAGCAACATCATCCAGCCATTGTCTGAGGAAAGATTCCGACTCCGGGTCTTCTCCTCCAACCTTCATAAACGTCACCTTATTGGGTATATCTATTCTGACAGGCTGAGTATCGTGAGGTGTTACTGCATCTTTCAATGCTATACCTGCTGCGAACCGTCGTATATCAGAAACAAAATCAAGTACGATAACCTTGTCTTTCCCTTCTGATATCCGTAATCCCCGGCCAAGCTGCTGTATGAAAATCCTGCGGGAATGAGTTACACGCTGAAATACGAGAATGTTTACATCTGGGACATCAATCCCTTCGTTAAATATATCAACAACGCAAACCACATTAACTGTCCCGTCGGAAAAATCGCTCAGTATCCTGTTCCTTTTATATTGGGATAACGGCTCATACTCATTTCCTGCGTTACCCGAATAAATAGCCTCAGCCTTACAAAACCCTAAGGTATTGATCTTGTCTCTCATGATAAGAGCATGCTCGATTGTTCCGCAAAACACTATCGCTCTTGGATTGGGCTGCTCACTCCATGCATCACGCAATGTATAAACTACTGAGTCATCCCACTGATTAATAAACAAAGTTCTGTTTATCTGTTTCGGTGAAAAACTATGTCCCTGGACATTCTGCAGCGCATCCCAGTTTATGTTGTCCGTATACATTCGGTAATCAACATTTGCCAGAAATCCTTTATTAAGCCCGGTGACCATGTCAATGGTTACTCTTGGCTCACCAAAATACTGTGTCAGATCCGTCTCGTCCGGTCTCCAGGGAGTTGCAGTAAGTCCTAACGCAAAAGAGCCGCCCGGCTTGCCTGCACTGAGGGCATCAAACACTCTGTCATACATACTTGATCCAACGTGATGGCATTCATCAACAAGCAGAATCCCATAATCCGGCAATTCTTTTCCTGCTTCAATCCAGCCTGAAACTGAATCGACACAGGCAAATGTCATATCTGCTCCGTCAAGCATTTCAGCTGTGGGACGCTCATAAGAATTCCATATCAGCGTTTTTTCTGACGGCTTCAGAAAAGGCCAGAATGCCTTTTCCAATTGATATACGAGATCATTTGTATGTGCACATACAAGCACCTTGCATGGATTATTAGCCCGTATGCGACGGACACTTTCCGCAGCAACGAATGTCTTTCCCAGACCAGTTGCCATAACAACCAAGGCTCTGTTTCCATCCCCGGCAAAGTATGCGTTGACAATTTCGTCTATTGCAGGGGACTGGTAGTCCCGGGGTTCCTTTGTGTTGTAGGTTTTATCCGGAAGGCGCTTTGTCCTTGATACTAAAGTATTTGAATCCCATAGTTGTAACGGAATTTTTCTTGCAAGCAAAGTGCTCTGATATGACTTAACAGCAGCGTCAAATCAGTTTGAGGAAACAATCACAGGAATATCAGCTTTATACTCATAAACAGCGTTTATCGTTTCCTGGGCCACATCAAGCCCTACCGGTTTCTTCCAGTGTTTAGCCTGAAACAGCCACTTCTTTCCGGCTTTATTCCCGGTAACATCTGCACCGTGATCTCCTGTTTGTCCGACAAGACGGACATTGTCATATCCCTCATAAGTAAGAAGCCGGCACAGATTTCTTTCAAAGGCCTGCCAAGTCATATTATTCATAATCTGGTACTGGCTTTCAAACATTACTCCACCATTTCCTTTCTCAAGAACTCAATAGAGAGTTTTACTCTTTGAAGCGTAGTAGCATCAGAATACTGGTTTTCTGCAAAGGTAATCACATCCTGCAGGGAATTCTCATACTGTCGTATAATTTTTTCTCTTGCACGTGCCACATTGTCACTTCCGAGCAGTTCTTCGCCCCCACTTGCGAGGGAGACGCTCCAGATTCCACCTCCGAAAAACGAGTCGGGTGTTTCGTGATAAAGCGTCAGGAGAAAACTGTACGGAGCATAAAGCAGAAACTCCCCGTTTTCCTTCAGTGATCCAATAGAAGACAAATCAATCCCATGTTGTATCAAAGAGGCTGTCAGTTGCTTCTTCTCCTCGTCAGACAACTCGTCAAAATATAATGCACCATTTGTGTTTAACAGATCCTTAAGATGGTTACGGAGTTCATCCAGAAAATCGTTAGCATCCTTTAAAACCGAGTCTCTGTTCAGTTCGACAGCCTCTTTCCAGTTTGTCTGCAATACGTTCCAAGTCAAATTGCTAAGATTATGTTCAGCGTATGAGGCAAGGTTTCGCTTCTCATCGTACAGGTACATAGCAATTTCACTTGCAATAAGTTGTTCCTTGGACAGACTGCATTTTGTAAAGAAAGGATGCGATAAGTCTACGAACATAGTTATTCTGCCGATTTCCTTGCTGATTATCAGTGGAACCGTTTCTTTTCCTCCTGGCGGCAGCATTGCCTTCTGAACGGAATAAACGTCCACTTGAAGGGAATTGCTCATAGTCCCATCTGCAAGGCGGATCTTCATACCATCACTGGATAAAGTATCTACCTTATCCGAGTGAGCAAGTAATTCCTCTTTGGAAAGCGGATGATTAGCTCCACGCGGACTGCTGCAATTCTTACAAACATCATCGGTTGCAATATTCTTAGTCCCACATACTTTACAAGTCCAGGGTTCCAGTACAGTCGGAATCTGATTGGCTCCACAGAAGGGACAGGTGACAGCTGAAAGTGGTATTATCTTACCGCATTTTTCGTTCACACATGTTTTTGGCTTTAAGATTGCTCCGCATGCTACGCACTCTTCTGCTTCCTTCAGATTTTGTGCTCCGCACACAGGGCATTCCGGCAGTTCCTCTGCGGGCGGCTGATCAGCAGATTCCACAAGTTTCCACCATTCACCATCATCATAGAAACCAGGAAGTTTCTGCTTGAATTTCTCATAGTATTCCTTCTCTGTGTCTCTACTGATACGTTTTGCGCTGCGGCTGTCAGCATCCCAGTAACCCATATACATATCGCCACGACCAAAAGAGCGGACACGTCTGTATGCCTGGTATAATTTGTAAAGAGGAGAGTTGTTCTCAGAGGCTCCGGGCTGACTTGGCTGCAAAGAGCTGTTTCCTCGTATAAATGTCATCGCCCTTTGCCATTCTGCACTACTACGCTGAAAATCCTGCTTTAAAAAATCGACAGGCACAAAATCGAGGTTGATCTCTCCGACGATACGACCATACTGAGAATCAATAGGATAATCTTTTGTCACATGCTTGAATTCATCCACATACTCAAAGAAGGCATTTTTTTCACCAATTCGTATGGCTCTTCCGTTTCTTATGAGATCAATTCCAAAATCGGTATCTGAGTCAAACCGCTGAATACCAATCCACCCACGGACTCTTTCTTCGACGGTTCGAATTTTAGTAGAGCCGCAAGAAGGACAACAAGTATCTGATGTCCCAAGGATTGCCGTACATGTCCCGCAACGTTTTGTGCTTCCTACCACCTGGTCAAACCGCATCACCGCAGGAACATTTCCGCTCTTCCTGACAACATATCTGCTATCATCCCAGACACAATGTTCGTATGCCTCACACTTCCCCTCGTTGATAAAAATCTTTATTTCACCTTTCCGAAGAATAGTGGCATATCTGCGTCCAATCTCCTCTCGAATTTTAGGAAGCCCATACTGAACCAGTTTCTGGACAAAGCCGCTGTTAGCATTTCCCTGAGGCCACCAGTCCTTTACCTCAATTATGGTTCCATGACTACCGGGCTTGAAATACGGATCGTCACTTGCTTTAGCTATTTTCTCTGCATCAAGGGAATAATCCTTTGTGCTGTTGATTTTTTCAAGATCAATTACAGTTTTAACATAGGAATCCATGTCCTCACGGCTTGTCATAAAGGTTGTGATATTCCCAAGTTTACCAGTGGAAATATTAAATCCCATACCGAACAAGCCAAGTGTATCGTATGGATTATTCCCGGAAAAACCCGCCTTTATTGCTTTTTCAGCATTCTGAGGTGACATGCCTGGCCCATTATCCTGGATTCTCAGTATTCCACCATTTTCTGACAGTTGCTTTCGGGAAGGAAGCGTAACAATCACCATAGGATTATCCGCCTTCAAACCCTGAATCTTTGCTCCATAAAATGAGTCGATAGCATTATCAATTAACTCGCAAAGAGCATCTAACGGCTGCATTGGTGTATGCGTAAGAGCAATTAGTACCTTTGGATCAGGTGTAAAATCAAATTTCATTTTCCTGCCTCCTCATTTAACACAGCTGTATTTATGTAATCTTTAAGCGTAGCGGCCACTCCTTTAGCCATAAGGAATGGCACTCCGTTCCCGATGGTTTTAAAGCAATCCGTAAGCGTCATCTCGGGTGGCAATGAAAATTCCTTCGGCAATGACTGTAATGACATGGCTTCTGCTACCGATAGCCGTCTTGCCTTATAGGGATGTAGGTGTACTTCGTTATTACCATAAGCCACAGTAGGTGAATACCTCCACCTATGAATCCTCTTGTATGACTTTTTGTTTGTATCACCCTCCGGAATCTCAAGCATTTTTCTGAGTCCAGCTTTCGGTTTGAAGTACCGATTAGCATCTGGATGATTTTCCACATCGTTCTTTTCAAACCAGTACTGTACTGTAAGTTCTTTTTCTATTCCATCAGGGCATTCGCTAACAGAACCTTCCACAAATGGGGTCATATCCGGCCATTGTTCATTGCGGATATCCTCAAGGGAGCACTTCATTTTCGACTCCCAGGGGAACTGTAACAGTGTCTGATCATCGCCTTTAAACTCCTGTTTGAGCAGTTTCTCGGACACTCCAACGAGCAGGATCCGGTCTCTGTCCTGCGGAACGCCAAACTCAAGCGAATTGGTAAGTCGTTCTGTTAAGTAGTAACCAGCGTTCTTAAGCGTCACCTTCAGTTCCTCATAGAATTCTCTATGCCGTGCAGTCTTCCATAAACCCTTTACATTTTCAAAAAGGAAAAAGTCAGGTTTCATTGTAATAAGCAACGATATGTAAGAAAGCGATAGTTTTCCGTTATCGCCATCTCTGCCACGCTGCTTTCCGGCAATCGAAAAGTCTGGGCAAGGAGGGCCACCTATAAATCCAACAAGGGAACCATCTTTCTTAGCATCCTCTATGTATTGCTCCAGCTGATGTTTATTCTCGTTAATGTAGCTGTTAACATCTGTATTTGCATATCCATACTTAGGAGGCCTTATCTTCATCATTTTTCTTGAGTATATGTATGCGTCCTGAAAAGGCTTAAAGAACTCATTTACAAACTCTATATCATACCCAGCCTTTTCAAATCCAAGATCGAGGATTCCGCATCCAGCGAAAAAGGAGAAGATTTTCAATTTACGACCTTTTGCCATTTAACTGATACCTCCGTTAGTTTATTGCACTCTTGCCACTTTTTACCCAGGCATCAAGTTCAGAGCATTTGAATTTCCACTGCTTGCCAATCTTATGTGCCGGAACGCCTTTATTATTTCTTATCCATCCGCGTATCGTTCCTGGTTTTACTCCAAGGTATTCTGCGGCTTCATCGATATTTATCCATTTATCCAAATTAACATCTGCCATCTTTTTACCTCCGGTAGACATTTCATCATATACAAAACACCATAATAAAGTATATCACCAAGTCTCGTGATCTTCAATACGTTTCTTGTTATTTGTTTTTGTTTTTTGTCATTTACAGAATTTCAGCAATAACATATCCTCGCTCCTGTTTTTCAATAACAACGTGTCCGCAACCCCTCCCGGAGGCGTCCCGGATGCCCAAGTCGATAAGTTCGGATAGAAAAAAAAGTGATTCCAGCCCTGGGCAGTTGTTTCGCCCCGTGGCGGGAATCCCTTGTTTAAGCCTTTGCTGATTCTCGATGATAATTTTTCTGTCCGTTCCAGTTTCTGTTGCGTAGATATCCACATTGAAGTCACCAACACCGGACTCCGTCTCATCAACGGTTATCGCCAATCCAACGGCATCTGCCAACAGAGTAAGATTATCCTCTTCCGCAAGCCAAGGGGTAAAGTCCAATGCTTCATGCGGCCAGACCTTTCGTAAGTCTTTTATTTCTTTTAACTTCCCTAAATTTATCATGGTACTATTCCTCCTGGTCGCAAGATAATCGTCTTATCCACTCGACCTATTACAAAATCATCTTATCAACTCAACCTTGCCCATTTTCAACCTGTCAACTCAACCCTTGCTTTCTCCTGGCAGCAAGCACTCGTTAGGTTTACGATGACCAGGGCAACAAACACTATCCAAGGGAATGGTTCGTCACACCTCTCGAAATCATTGAAGAAACGATTCAGTTGATTGTAGATGGAAAGATTGAGAATTACCGCTATGACACCGTTCTGCAGCAACTCGTGATGCTACAGACAAGTGCGGAACAGTAATACTGTATCCTCAACCCTACGAGCCAAAACAGCTAATCTGTATTCTCGACCTACCGAAAGCAAATCTGTATTCTCAACCCCTACTGAACAGAGCGGTTGATTTGTTTCCGAGATAACAAAAAAAGAGATTTCCACCGTCCGGCATTTGATTGCCTGGATAGTAGAAATCCCTTTATTTCTGGGCATTTTCGCCCTTTATTTGCTTACTCTTGACATCAATACTACGGTCTCAACATGTGTTGTCACTAACATAGGAACACACATCTTTTACCTCGTCTGCGATATGGGAACACAATTCTTTTGCCTTATCCCCTACGCTCTTTGTCTTGTCAAAACGCTGTTTTGCGTTTCCAACCTCGTTTCTAAATCCTGTTTTATATATAAAAGTAATTTTATAGGGATCTTTATTTCCATCTTCATCATAGCCACCGACTATGACTTTTTCAATAATACTTTCAAAAATACCTCTGTCAAACTCTTGAAGCACTTCATTTTGTGATAATGCTTTCTTAAAATCCTCCACTCGTCGTTTCAGAGATACCTCATCTTCCATTTGTTGTTCCAGCATTTCTATATTCGCTCTTATGTCGGATAACTTTCTCTCATATCCAACATCTGTTTCTTCGTATATATCCTGTGAAACAATTCCTTCTAAGTATTTCTCCAAAAGTGCCTTCCGCTTCGTTTGAAGATTATCTGCACTTTTCTGATATTTCATAAGTTTATCTCTTGCAGTATCCTCACTCAAAGTTTTTTCAACTCTTGTAATAAATTCTTCTAATACATCTTTATTATCAGAACAAAGCATTTTATAGGATTCAATAAAAGCTTCTTCTATTACCTGTTCTGGTATTCCTTTACTATCCGGACAATATCTTTTGCCACTTTTCGTTGACTTTACACATTGCCATATTGTTTTCTTGTATTTTGAACTGCTATGCCATCTTCGTCTGGAAAGACTTGCTCCGCAGAAACCACATTCCAACATACAGCTAAATGCATACTGTCTGCTATATTTTTCTCGTTTCCCCGGTGTAGGGGATTTTCTTCCACCATTTCTGCGTTCTCTGATTTCCTGTGCTCTAGCAAAGGTTTCTTCTGAAACAATCGGCTCATGGTGATCTTTGATATAAAATCTATCTTCTTCTCCAAGATTTTCTAATCTTCTCTTTGAAATAGGATCGACCGTAAATGTCTTTCCCAGCAAAATATCGCCTTTGTATTTCTCATTGTTGATAATTCCCATTACGCTCGATGATGTCCAATCATTTCCCTTTATGGTCGTTATCCCCTGCTCGTTCAATTCTCTCGCAATCATGGTACTGCCTGCACCAGCAACATACCTATCAAAGATATATCTTACTACCTCAGCACCCTCTTCATTGATTGAAAGAGATTTTGTTTCAACATCATAATCATAACCTAGACAACCTTGAAATCCGACTAACTCCCCACGTTTCATTTTCATCTTCAAACCCTTTTTCACATAAGCCGAAGTATTCTCAACTTCCTGCTGTGCAACAGAGCTTAATATAGTCATAAGGAATTCGCCATCTTTCATGGTGTTTATCTTTTCTACTTCAAAATAAACTGCAATGCCTCTTTCCTTTAACATTCTGACATATTTTAATGTGTCCAATGTATTTCTGGCGAAACGTGGAAGACTTTTTGCAATAACCATATCAATCTTACCATCCATACAGTCTTGTATCAACCGTTGAAAATCTTCTCTTTTATCCACCTTTGTTCCTGTAATAGCTTTATCTGCATACACACCTGCAAATACCCATTGCTTATTATTCTGAATAAAATCAGTATAGTATTTAACCATTGAATTATAACTCTTTATCTGATCCTCATCATCTGTGCTTACACGACAATATGCAGCTACTCTCAGGCGGTCAACCTTCCTTACTTTGGAAGATTCGTCAAATGGATTATTGGCTTTAATAACTTCTACTTCCATATTTCCTCCTTTTGTGTTCCCACCGTAGTGTGCATAATTATTATATTGCAATACAGACAGTAAGTCAAGTCGTAATATTGGATACCACACCATAATCTCTCATCAAGCGTTTCTTTATTTTTTCATATTCAAAATCATTGATTAGCTTCATACTCAACAGTTGCCTTAACATAGACAATTGCATACTGTATCTCAGCAACTTTTTCTTTTCTATAATATCCACCTCCAAATTCTATAGGCAGCACTTTATCTGCCCATGACAAACAGGAACCCATGCTCCTATCTCTCATCAACAGATAACAAAAAAATCCATACAGGTGACAGGTCATTACTCTGCCCACATCGGTCTTGCACCGTCATCCAAATTGACCGGATTTCTCCGGAAGTATCATTATCAAAAATATGTATCTTTGCCCCGTGCAACTGCTGCACATTTTGCCAGACATCCCTCGCTACTTACCTTAACTTCAATACCAGATTTCAGTATTCCTTCGTATGAACCTTCCCTATAAAAGAAAGCAGGTATCTCTTGGCGTGTCCGCATAGTGGCTCCACATATTCCACACGTCCTGTACGCATTTGTATATGAAATTGTCAAGGTACATTCACAGGCTTCTGCCTGCATTTTGGATAAAATCAACTCTGGACTTATCAGTCCAAAAAGCACATAAGCACACTTCCGTCTGCTATGAACGGTGTTGTAAAAATTATGTGCTTTAGCGGAATGACAAGATTAGAGTTCCAGCTTATCCGGTCCATACTTGCAGATAACCTGAAATAAAACTTTCTTATGTATCCCCTCTGCCAGTTCATACATTTCCTGTAAAACTTTCAGTTCAAGAGGAGTCAGCGTATTCATATACGGCTTATAATTCTCTCCAACAAAAATCCCACCATCGCCTCCCTGTTTCGTATAGATTGGAAAACCAAGAGATAAAGCCTGAATATCATTTTGTATTGTGCGAACCGTAACATTAAATTCGTCTGCCAGTTCTTTCGCCGTAATGCGACGTCTGACAAGCAGAATATTTATTATTTCAGCTCTGCGATCTGCCGTATTCATGCTTTACCTCCTTTCTGTAAATTCTCCAATCTCATTGTAAAAAACGAACCGGAAAAAACCTTTCATATTAAAACAGGCTTTTTTCCGCAACCGCTTTTGACACAATCAACTCAACTTATCCCAAAATAAATACTCTTTTCTCTCCTGCTTTCTCTTATTGACTTTGCAGCTTCTGGTTGCTAAAATCTTTTATGGATAAAATCACAAATTCATAAAAAGACACACAAACTGCTATGGAGCTTCACGGGCATCTGATGCCTGCTGTAATCCGTAGCAGTTTTTTTGTTACCTATGCCGTGCTCCGAAGCCGGACAGCCAGATTCTGTCCATAAATGGGCGGTAACGCCCGTATGAGTTTTGGACAGGCTGCCTATGCAGCCTAAAACTCGCAAATTTTCTCCGGGCAATTTGCCAAAAATAGCAAGCACTGCCTGTGTTCCCTCACAGGCACCATTTTTCCAAGTTTCTTCCAAGTAAAAACTTGAGAAAATTGGCTTGCATGGGGCATATCCCCCTGACCCCTTTTGCACTCCAAAACCCAGCAATTACTCCACGGAAATTTCTGAATTTTTACGTTCAAAACCACACCGCCGGATACGGCATATCACAAAATCTTCTTTTCAAATAAGGAAGGGAAAGGACAAAGCAATGGCAAAAAGAGAAAGACAAAATGAATTGAAAATATATCTGAGCGATGATGAGCAGTACATCCTAGAACAGAAGTGGAAAGCCTCCGATATGAAAAGCAAATCCGCCTTTATCCGGCATCTGATTTTGTACGGATATGTCTATGATGTAAACTATGAACACCTACGAGAATACAATACAATCCTCTCTCGCATCGGTAACAATTTGAACCAGATTGCCAAGCGTATGAACGCCACGGGCAACGTCTATGAAGCCGATGTAAAAGAAGTAAAGGAGTTGATGAAACAGGTATGGCAATCACAAAAATCCATGCTATCCAAGCAACCGTCAATAAAGCAGTAGATTACATCTGCAACCCTGCAAAGACAGATGAAAACATCCTCATTTCTTCCTTTGGATGCAGTCCGGAAACTGCTGCTTTTGATTTCAAGTTCGCCCTGTCAAAAACCAATCAGGCAGACCCAAACAAAGCCTTCCATCTGATTCAGGCATTCATGCCCGGAGAAGTATCTTATAAGGAAGCTCATCAAATCGGCATAGAGCTTGCCGATAAACTTCTGGAAGGAAAATACTCTTACATTGTAGCTACCCACATTGACAAAGGACACGTTCATAACCACATCATTTTCTGTGCTGCAGATAACATCAATCATGAGAAATACCATGACTGTAAAAAGACCTACTATCACATCCGACATCTGAATGATGAGCTGTGTTCCGAGCATCAATTATCCGTCCTGCCACCAACTGACCAGCGTGGAAAAACATACAAGGAATGGCTCTCCAGTAAAAACAATTCCTCATGGAAAACCAGGCTCAAAAATGACATTGACGAAGCTATCCAAACTATTGATACTTATGAGGACTTTCTTGACCTTATCCGTGCCAAAGGATATGAGATAAAAGGTGAAACCTTTGATGAAAAATCGTTAAAATATATCTCTTTCCGACCACTTGGCCGTGAACAATTTATCCGTGGCAGAGCCAACTCTTTAGGTGCTGAATACACCAAAGAACGAATTAAGGAACGGATCGAAGCAAAGGAATTGATACAGCCTAAAAAGCGTATTCCATTTCCTACAAGAAAGAAGCAGCTTGTCAAAGATTTTTCTTCCCAAAAGCTTATTGACACCTCAGAAGAAAAGTTTGAACAAAATCTCGGTCTTAAAGCTTGGGCGGACATCCAAAACCTAAAGATTGCTGCCAGCAGTTACAGTGAAATAGGATCAATTGCTGAGTTGGAAAAGCAGCTTGCAGCCAAGTCGGTTCTTGCCAAAAATGCACGAAACAGTCTTGTTGAAACCGAGCATCAGTTAAAGGATTTAGGACAGATTTTGAAATATGCCGAACAATATCATTCCAATCATATCTATCATGTCCGGTATCAGAAATCCAAAAATCCGGATGCTTACCTGCGAAGTCACGAAACAGAACTTCTACTCCATGACGGTGCAGAAAATATGTTGAAACGTCTTGGAATGAACCCTAAAACTCTTGATATTGACAAGCTCCGTAACGAATACAATTCATTGTATTCCAAGAAAGAAACCTTACAGAAAACCTATAAATCTGCGGAGAAAGAAATCAATGCTCTCAATAGAAAATTAGATAATCTGAATCAATATCTTAACCGTAGTTCGTCAGTTCAGCAGACTAATGACAGAAAAATGGAAAAAGACAAAACTACTCGCTGATTTTGCCCATCAAAAAAGGTGTATCGCATTGAAGTTTTTCACTTCATTACGATACACCTTGATATGTGTAGTAAGCTCTTGCTGCTTTTTATACTGATATTCCTTTTTTCTCGTATTTTCCACCTTCGTTTTATCATGTACTGTACTCCATATTCGCTCTGTATTCTAACGCAATTCACTCCTGTCGATGTGTAATGTAAACTACTATCGAGGTGAATTACAATGCAGGATATAAAACAAAATCTTGCCAACGCAGTACGTGAAGCCCGTACAGAACTCGGTCTTTCACAGGAAAAGCTGGCAGAAATTCTTAATCTAGATCAACGCACTATATTGAACATCGAAGCCGGACGTGGTAATCCGAAATTTGAGAAACTGTATCCATTGATTACATATCTTAAGATACCAGCAGATAAGATTTTCTATCCGGATAGCAACGACCAGAAGCCAAATCTTCAGAAGCTCCTTACCTTAATAAATGATTGCACGGAACAGGAAGCAAATGATTTGTTACCTATGGTTCGTTATTTGCTTGAATTACTGCGAAAACAAGATAACCCTACTCTTTGATAAACCAATAGAATCTATTTGACACTATTGGTTTTCTTATTTTCAATTATTTTTGCTTATATTTTTTCTCCTCTCTAAAATCTTACTTGTGTAATATTTTAATTATTACACAAGTAAGATTTTAAATCAACCTGTTTGTTTGAATTGACAGCAGAAAAATTAGAACTTATAATATTTTTATTACAACCGTAAGATTTTAGGAGGGATTTTAAATGAGTGACTTGCCGCAGATTTCCGAAGCTGAATATGAAGTTATGAAAATCGTATGGAAACATGCTCCAATTAACACCAATGAAATAACAGAAAAATTACTGCAGTCCACAAGCTGGAGTCCTAAAACGATACAAACACTTATTAAACGTCTTGTTACTAAAGGTGTACTCACTTATGAAAAACAAAGTCGTGTTTTCGTTTATACTCCATTAGTAAAAGAAAGTGAATATATTTGCCAAGAAAGTAATTCCTTTCTTAATCGTTATTATGACGGGGATATTACAGCTATGTTATCTGCATACATAGAAAATGACAAACTGACAGAACCAGAAATAGAAACGCTTCGCTCTCTTCTATCCAAGAGAGGAAAAAAAGGAGGCGATTAACATGGCTAATTTCATGATACGCTTTTTATTATGCAATGTATTGATCAGCGGTATCATCGGAATTCTTTTGATAGCCAAATGGGTATTCAGAAACAACTTGTCCAGCCGGATGCAGTATAATCTGTGGTTGCTGTTACTCGGACTTTTAGCAGTACCTTTTATGCCCTTCCGTCTAGTTAGTTTCCCGCAAATTTTCTCATGGCTCAGTAGCGTACAAAACTCCACCACTTCTCATGCCGATGTTGGTACAAATAATGTTATGAATACCGATTTATCTGGTACTACAAATTGGATGAATGACTTTGCCCTTTCTGTAAACCATGACACATCATCCGTTACCGGGTACATTTTATTGAGTATTTGGATTGTGGGAATGCTTGTGATGATGATATTGGTAATCAAATCTTCTCTTCGTTTACGCACTATAAAGAGATCTGCACTTCCCCTTCAGAATCCGAAAGTTCGCAGACTGTATAACAGATGTTTGAATGAGATGAAAATAATAAGGAATATTCCTGTGTACAGTACCGCTTTTTTGAAATCCCCTATTATTGTAGGATTTTTGAAGCCATGTATTTATCTGCCAATTCATTTAATCTCAGATTATCATGAATCTGATATGAGATATATGCTATTGCATGAACTGCAACACTACAGACATAAGGATGCCATTGCCAATTATCTTATGAACTTTGCCGGAGTGCTTTATTGGTTTAACCCCTTTGTCTGGTTTGCACTAAGAGAAATGCGTAACGACAGAGAAGTTGCCTGTGACACTTCTGTTCTAAAAATGCTTGAAGAGGACGATTATGAGGATTACGGAAATACGCTGATTAACTTTATAGAAAAGGTCTCCTTTTCTCCTTTTCCTTTTGCCGCCAACCTTAGCGGAAACATGAAACAAATGAAGCGTCGCATTATCAACATTGCCTCTTATGAGAAACCAACGTTTTGCAAGAAATTAAAAGGCATGACTGCTTTTATACTGACCACAGTTCTAATAATGGGACTTACACCTTTTATTTCTACATATGCAGCGGACGAAAGTCGCTACCAATGGAAATCTTCCTCAGAAAATATTTCATATGTAGATTTTTCTAAATACTTTGGAAAATACGAAGGAAGCTTTGTTTTATACGATCTTAGAAATGATGTCTGGAGCATACATGATATAAAACATGCTACGCTACGAGTTGCACCGGATTCCACTTACAAGATATATGATGCTTTATTTGGATTGGAAGAAGGTGTCATTACACCACAGGATTCTTTTATTGCATGGAATGGAGAAAACTATCCGTTTGAAGCATGGAACGCTGATCAGACCTTGCAGTCTGCTATGGCTTCATCTGTGAACTGGTACTTCCAATCAGTGGACGAACAACTTGGTACTACTTCCGTTTACGATTATATCAAGGAAATCGGATATGGAAATAAGAACATGAGCGGTGATTTCTCCACCTATTGGATGGAGTCTTCCTTGAAAATTTCTCCAATAGAGCAAGTCGAACTTTTAACCCAGCTGCAGAATAACAACTTTGGATTTGCTCCTGAAAACATCAATGCAGTAAAAGATTCCATCTGCCTTTCTTCTTCCGATGCCGGAACATTCTACGGAAAGACCGGAACCGGACGTGTGGATGGCCAGGATGTGAACGGATGGTTTATCGGTTATATCGAAACTGCAGATAATACATACTTTTTTGCTACCAACATTGGTGCAGACAGCGATGCTACCGGAGGCAACGCAACTGAAATAACCATGTCTATCTTGTCTGACATGAATATCTGGAAATAAAGAATCGGGTAAAGGTCAATCTCTGACTTTTACCCGATTTTTCTTAATTCGCTATCTGAACAAGCCCTTTGTATTCCCATGTCGCTCCATAATCAGTTGACTGAAATACAATCCCATCTTTCTCCGCTGCATCTGTGGTAACCGTTATCGTCAATGTGTCGTCCTCTTTTTCAGGCATATTCAGGTAATCAAAATCCTCCACCGTAAATCCGCAATCGATAGCGATTTGTGGTAATTCTGAAACAAGATCCATTGGAAGTTTCATTTCTTCAAAGGCCCTTCCGCCATCGCGAGTGACATATAAGCGGGAATAGGACTGGGATGCGCCTGTAATTCCTGCAACCCCAAAGTTCTCATCATAAAATATTAAACCTTCTGCAACTCCCAATTGTCCACTGAACGGATCATCATTTATGCATTCCCAAGTAGAACCACCATCCATTGTCTTTTCCATTACATAAAATCTGCTTCCGGCAGCTGCATCCGTTATCACCAAACGCCATCCATTATTTTCATCTAAAAAGAAATACATAGTTCCATCACTTTGATCCACAGTCCAACTTTCTGTATCTTTAGCATCCTCCACCTGCTGCATCGTATTCTCCTGCTTCAATTCTTGTTGACTGACGTACTCAGGCTCCATAATATATCGAACAGGTGTGACACTATTTAAATCAGGAATATGCAAAGATACCTCAAACCCAACGATTTCTCCACCGCTTCTAAGCTGAGTAAAATTGCCGGTTCCTGTTTCAGTTCCATCACCATCTGCATCTCCCGAAATATATTGTAAGCCTTCCTCTGAACTAAAAGATCTTCGCCCCATATAGAGTATTTCATAAATCTGCTGCTCTTCAAATGTTTCAGCCCACGCCTCTACCTGACTCGTCCAGTCTGAATTGTTCAAAATTTCAATCATTGGAGACAAACGCATATCGTCACTATATTCTCCATTCACATTACCATCTATCCAAACAGTCATATCATTACTGCTGTCTGCGTCATAATCAATAAGATACGTTTTTTTCTCTCCAGCCTCATTTTTTCCATATATGAATGCATAAATCCTTTGAATCGTTCCGTTTTCATCAAATGACACCTGATATTTATTTGCAATATAGAGTTCTTCCGGCAGTTGCAATGCTTCATCCAAATCCATCAGAATCCCTTCTACACCATCCTCAAAAAGATTATTATGCTCCAGTTCTACTTCTTTTTTACGCATCCACTCATCAAGTTTCCAAGACAGTGCCCCGTGATACGGAACTGCAGAATAAACGATACGTCCACCAAAGAATAAAGTTGCTGCTATAAGGAGTATCATTTCCGTATAGAAAAGTTTCTTATTTCCATTATCTCCTGAATTAACTTCTTGATTATGCCTTTTCGAAATCAGCCAGAGAACCACTGTGCCAACCAATCCTATTATACCTAACGCCAACATCGGTATATGCCTTCTCAAGCCACCATATTGACATAGATGCCAGAATTGATACAACATAAATATATATAGTATTAAACTTACTTTTCCCGTGATTTTATAAATATATTTCATGTAAGTCTCCTTTCTTCATATCTGTAAAAATACCATAAAACACCAGTATTATCAAATCATTCTTTAATACGGTATTGGTAATCTGGTATATGCATAATTCCGTCATTTAGGATTTCATTCCCCAAATACTGAAAACTGCCATCCTCTGCAAACCTTACCGTAAGTTCATGGGTTATGACTGCATCATCGCAAATGACCATGTCACAGACCGCCTCAACTGTTAATGTGACTGTTCCATCTTGATTTTCTTTGATGTCGACAACCTCCGGCAGAGAAGTTCCAAAGAAGGTAGGCGCATAATTGAAGCACCCAAGTCTCGCCCAAAGATAGGTCTGGTTTTCCTCATCAAATACTGCGTACTCTCGTATCTGCTCCGCTGTTATGGGAAGATACTCCATAATCAGACTTTCGAACTCTTCTTTAGGAATGCCATTTGGATAATCTTCAGAATTGAACTTTTCTCCATATTTCATTCCATACAGATATTCAAACATTCCGTTATAATCCAACTCACTCATATTTTCTACATTCCAGTTGGAACACAAAAGGTTCTGTCCCTGATATCCAAGCCCCCGAACACAACGTTCAGACATTTCACACTGTTCCTCTGTCATAGGTTTTATTCTGATCAGGCAGCTTCCATCCATAATTTCACTAACCTCTGGAGGCTCCGGCACACATAACTCATAGCAGAACCATCCTTTATCTGTATATTTCCACTCTTTTATTCTGGTGTAGGATATATAGGACATTCCCGACTTACCATTTTTATTCCATACACTTCCTGCACTTACAACATACATCTCTGTTCCGTCAAAAATAAATTTCATTCTCCCTATACCGCCATCACCATGTATCTCGTAAATTACAACAGAACCACTTTTCCCATCCGTACACTCTTCAAGAAACCGATCCACACTTTCATAATTTTCCATATTGGAGTATGTTACCAAAGTGGAAACTGGACATCCTGTTTCCATTAACCTTTTCTGCATTTCCAGAACCGTTTCATCATTCAGAACCACATTGGATGCTGTCCCTTTATCTGCATCCTTATAAATGTCAAAAATAAGTTCCATCATTTTTTTGCAGTCATTCGCAGCTTCTTTTTCCTCCTGTTCATCCACTGGAAGTCCATAGCCCTTTTCCCACTGCTCTGCAGCTTCTTCCTCAGCGCTTTTTTTTTCCTCCGTGGAAGATACTTCTTCCGTATCTTCCACAAGAGTTTCACCCACAACACTCTTTTCTTTTCCGCAGGCACATACGAAACACCCAATCAGAAATACCATAATCAGTAGAATACTTTTTTTCCTTAATACCATAAAATCATCCTTTCGTTCTTGCTATCGGCGGCAGTTCCAATTCTATTTGCTCTATGGAATTAGAAAGATATCTGAACGTTCCATCTTCAAATGGTTGGACCACAACCGTGTTTCTAAAAGCGAGATCGGAATTGTAATCCGGCCATACTCCATCAACGATAAGCGTAATTGTTCCATCCGCATTTTCTGTATAATCAACCACCTCTCCAAAGGGCGGATATGGGCTGGCATAAATCATTTCATATTCATAACTGTTGCTGCCCTCATCATATCCACAATGCTCTCTTAACTGATCCACCGATACGGGAAAATAGGTGGTCATAATCTTTTCAAATTCCTCTCCCGGAATTTTCCAATCTTCCGTTTTCAAATTTTCGCCTGTATAAATCCGATAAATATCTTCATACATACAAGGCATCAGTATGTCCTCCACATTATTGCTGTCCCAGTTTGTAACAAGCACGTTGTAATTCACATAGCTTAGTCCCGATATGTATTTTTCCGTAAGTTCTCTGCATTTATCTGAAAGTGGTTTTATTCTCCAATACTCCCGTAAACCTGCATGAGCCATTACTTCTTCATACGCATAGATAAAATAACCCTTTTCTGTCAGTTTGATCTCCGCCACATCACTAACGGAAGTACCCTGTATCTCCGGCACCCCACCTTCTTTCCATCGCACTCCTATGTAATAAGTCTGCAATTTATTTTTACGATAAATAAAAGTTACTGCACCCAACAACCCATCTCTATGTACATCAAATACTGTTACCATTGAATCATGACCATCCAAATATTCAGCATAGAATGTCTCTATTTTTTCATAATTCTGCATATTGGTATCTTCTTCTACACTCACCAATCCTTTACTGCCCAAGTGTTCTACAACAACTTTTCGTTGTTCGCTAGTGAAGTCACTAATACCAGAAGAATAGTTTGGTGCATCTGAAATTACTATATCCACATATATTTCACTGACTGATTCGGCTGCTGATAATACCATACTTTGTAATTCTTTCTTTTCCTCATCTGTAATTAAGCACTCCTCAGATTGAGGCACGAACCAATATACAGACTCCATAGAAGATTCCGTATCTGTTTCCTCTACCGATACCTCTTCGCTGTTCTCGATTTCTACAGGAGGTTCCCATACTTCCTCTGCTACACTTTGAGGTTTCTCCGTTTTCAATTTTTCCCAACAGACCGTACCAACTATAACAACAAACAAGAATATCAAAATTGGAAATCCGCACTTTCTAAACATCCATTTCACATCTTCCATCATTTACCTCCATATATTTCATCCCATTCCTTCGCTGTCAGGCGAGGTGTATGCCATGTTTCCTCACAATTATCCTCGGATGGTATAATTCGGTTAGACACATACTGTACTCCTCCATTCTCTAAAGGACGAACTACAACCTCATGTGCATATACTTTAGAATCTCCCACATACGGAAACACCACATTGGCTGTCAGAGTAAGTGTTCCATCGCCGTTTTCTGTGAATCCGATTACCTCTGAATATGGGTATTCCGGATACTCCACTTCCTCAAATCCTCTCGGTTTATATTCATATGTTTTATCCTCTGCATTATAGATGGTTTTGGATTGCAATGTTTCACTATCAATATCGAAATAGGGCAGGATAACACGCTCAAAATCATCCTTGGGTATTTGATAAACAGCACCAACTCCCAAATTGTCATCTGCAACATAAGGAATATTTGTCCCATAAACTTTTGGATAGAGCAGGTCAAACATATCGTAGAAATTCAATTCTCCAAAATCATCCTCGCTCCAATCTACAATGAACATATTATTCTGTTCAAAGCCGATTGGAAGAAGATACTTCCGACTCAACTCTCTGTATGTTTCATCCAAAGGCTGTACTCGTAATGCAGTATGCTCCTCCGCTCCGCTCAATGTCAGTACATATAATTCTTCCGAAAACCAAACTCCTGAAAACATAAGATAACCGTCTTCTGTATAATTCCAATACTCCGCCTGATAACTTCCTGTCACCTCTCGTTTCATGTTTCCGTTTTCGTACTTATAATAGCTTCTGACCACATCCACATTTCCGTCTTTTGTTTCCAAATCATATTTTACAAATCCGCCCAAGTAACTGACCTCAATAATTGTTATTTCAGCCTCTTCCTGCGTATCCACCATTTCACAGAACCACTCTACCTGCTCTGCCTCAGTCATATCAATCTGATTTCTGCTGTCAACAGCCGGATACCCATTTTCTCCAAACTGATTTACAATAATACGAATCATTTCTAAATCTGCTATCTTATTCTCCTCTGAAGCTTTTTTATACAGCTGCGAACAAATTTCTATAATCTCATCTTCATTGTCCTTCACATTTTGTTGTTGATCTTGAACTGCAATTTCACTTTCTACTACTTGTTCATCTTCCAAATGTGTATCACCACACCCAGGAACGCTAAGCAATATCATAATACTAATTGCTATGAAACCAATCCTCCAATACTGCACTGTCCTTTTTAACGACATAGCCGCTTCCTCCTCTTCCTTTTACATCTTCAACCATGCTGATAATCAATATAGGATGTTCCACTGTTTCCTCTGTCGAATAGATAGCAAACCATCCCAGTTCCGTACCTGAAGTATCATCCTTTGATGCCTTAATCTCTGCGGTACCAGTTTTTCCTGCCAAAACAATATCATCACGATGAGCTGCATATCCGGTTCCATGAGAATCATTCACAACTTTTTTTGTGCCTTCTAATACTTGTTTTGCTGTTTCCTTAGAAAATGCTCCCGGCATCCAAAACGTAACAGTCGCTTCAGCCTGATATACTAGATAAGGTTTTATAATATTTCCCTCATTACAGAAAGCAGAATAGATACATGCCATATGCAAAGGATTTACCAAAACCTGTCCTTGTCCATAACCACTGTCTGCTAATTGTATTTCCGTTTCAATGTTTTCTGTATTAGAGTATTGTGATTTTGCCATCTTAATATCAAATGGAATCTCTTCATTAAATCCCAATTCCGTCAATGAGCTTTCCATCTCTTCTGTACCAATTTTTAATGCAGCTTTTGCAAAATAAATATTATCTGAATAAATTAGTGCATTCTCTAAAATGACAGGTTCATATGTATGAAGTGTGGTCACACAATAAGAGCCCCATGAAGAATCTTTTTGCCAACTTAACCCTTCATTTCCATAGTCCTCCATCGGATCAATTGCTTCTGATTCCAACCCAATTGCTGCAATTATCGGTTTGAAAGTTGATCCAGGACACCATACCTGTCGAAAGCGATTATACATCGGCTTATTCTCGTCCTCGTTCAGTGCAGTCCACTGTTCATTAGATAACCCCATAATAAAATCATTATTATCATAGGACGGTGTACTAACCAAAGCCAAAACTTCTCCGGTATACGGGTTCATTGCTACAGAACAACTTTTGTCTTCTTTAAACTGTGCATATAACGACCTCTGAAGGTCAGCATCTATAGTTAATTGTATGTCTTTTCCATCTTGTACAAATATGCTCGCAAGTTCTGTTTTCTTGTTCCCAGCAGAATCTACAATATAAATGCTACTGCCGTTTTGTCCTTTCAATTCTTTTTCAAATAAGCCTTCCATTCCGCTTTTACCCATTACGCTATTGGCTGTATATCCCTCTCCCGCATGGTTCTCTAAATCTTCTGCGGTAACACTCTGTACATAACCTACTAAATGCGCAGCTGCCTCACCTAATGGATACTCTCGCACCTCAGTGTCAGATATCATCACTCCCGGAATTTCAAGCAATTTTTCTTGTCTTTCATTCTCTTTCAACACCTCTTCATCCTGCTCGATTTTCATTAACTCAATTTCTGCCACTTTAGGAATCGTTTTAATTGATACAAAGGAATCTTCTTTTACCCACTTTGCAGACAGTTTCTTTTCAATCACTTCTGATTCAATTTCCAACAACTCAGCTATCTGCTGAATAGCTTCATCTCTGTCTTCCAATTTTCCTGGTACAATTCCAACCGAAGATGCAACACCTTTTCCAGCAAGAACTCGCCCATTTCTATCCAAAATTCCCCCTCGATTTGCCTGCGTAGTAGAAATCTTTACCTTGTCTGTTGAACCTAATTCCGGAAAGATCAGTGAATCATCCCATGCCAACTTATATCCATCTTCCCCCTTCAGAAAAATTGCCTCATTCTCAAAGCTGATATTACCTGCTACCGTATCAAAAGAAGTTTGATAAGTTACTGCTTTTCGTTCCTCATCATATGCTGTAACTTCAATCTCCATATTGTCCACTTCAATACCTTCATAGATAGCCGAATTTCGCTTTACAAAATCATCCTGACTAATATTTCTTGATGCTTCAATATTTAACATCGCATACATTTCTTCATACTCCTGCTCTGGAATATGACTCATATATTCAACTAAAAGTTCTTCTGGAGAAACCAATGTATTTTGCTTTCTATGCAAAATGCCAATACTTACAATAGCTCCGATAGACATTGTTCCCAGCACAAATACCGTCAAGCAAATTGTCGTTCTTTGTTTCTTTTTCCTTCTTGCTCTACGCTTCATCTTTGTCTAACCTCCGTTCTTTAAAAATTATATTTCCTACTTTTCTTAATATTACGCTTGTAAGATTTTAAGATAAAAAATTTTTCTTTCGCCTTAAATATTACACCTGTAAGATTTTTATGTCAAGTTAATATGCTTTATGCTGGCAAAACACATTCATATCCATGCTCTGCCAGCAAAACCATTTCTATTCCGTTACTATAAACTCCATCTCTGCGAATTCTTTGTCTGTCATATCATCTAACTTGGCAACTACCCGATTTGACAATTCTACCATTTCATCGTCATCCAAATACTTAATCGCTTTTTTAATATCACTTATAACCTTTGTCCTGCTCTTACACTCAAAAATGCAGATTAAATTGACTTCTTCTACTGTAAATTTATTATTCATCGCTTATATCTCCCTCTGATTTTTCTTTGTATTTTCCTGTACTTCATGTTCCTGTCCAGAACCTTCCACCTGTGCTTTTTTCTCAGCCAATCGAGCTTTTAAGGAAACTTTTACCGCAGATTGTTCCTGATTCTTCTTATTTGCTTCCCTCTGTGCTTTCTCTGCACCATTATTCAGCACGTTGTCAATCATGTTATAATTTTGTTCTTCCATTTCTTCAATCTTGGCAAGAGGCTTGTATTCAGCCAATTTTTCCAGCAATACTTTTGTCCTTTGCATTTCATCCGGCAAAGCTCCCTCAGAAATAACCTCGTTCAACCAGTCTGTAATAGGCTCCGTATTCCCTTGAACTATCATCTCGGAAATCTCTGACACACTCTCCGTCATATTTGGGTTGTTGTTGCGGTAGGAATAAACATCATAATCATAGCTAAAACGGTCAATTTCAACAGCAAGCTGTTCTGCAGGTCCTAAATCCGGCATACGCTTCTCCCACACCATTGCTTCCATATCTTCAGACATAACTCCATCTATCTCCATTTCAGGCAGCTTTGCTACAAGTTCAGCAATGACTTCCATAGCCTTCGGTTCACAGGTTATGCTTGGAATATGCTCTAATATCTCCAAATCAATCCGGTTACCTGATAATAGGTCAACTTCATCATCCATATAGATTTCTTCGCCCGGTCTGTGAACATTGATACCGATTGCAGGGATACCATGCATCCGCTCTGGTGGTATCTGTTTCCAGATAGCGATTGCCTCCTCCACAGTGGGAATATTCTCATAAAATTCTCCCAAATTATGAAACTCTCCACACTCGGATACCATCAATGTTACTTCAACCTCTTCTTTCTCCATTTCGCCCTGTGTCTGCATCTGTTGTGTCAGCTCCTGCTCCCTTTCCTGCCGGATGCTCTCCAGATACTTCTCAGCCTGTGGCAGATACGTTTCCAGTGTCCCGGTACGCTGGGCAGTAATCGGATTGATATCAACCTTTACCTCACCGATATGTAACCCGTCCTCATTAAACGCATTGAATAAATCATCCTCTCTCTCATTCGTAGAAAGTTCCACTACCACATCAAGATCAGAGCTGTCCTTCTCCAGACCTCTGCACCTGCTTCCTACAACAACTGCATCAATGATTGTAGCATCAATATCATACTCATCAATCTTTGCCTGCACATGGCATTTTATCGTTTCTTCAATTTCTGCCGGATTCATTTCACTAATGTCATGGAACACTTCATTGGTCTTTGCCCTGAAATCCGTTATGATGCTGCTCTCTTGATTTTTTGGTACAACTTCATTGGCTTCCTCAACCTTTTCCATCAATCCTTCATAATCAATCGGTATCAGCTCATCCTTTTCCTTAATACTCCCTTTCGCTCCGTTATGGTCTGGAGCAGCTTTCAAATCATCTACGATATCAGTCAGTGCCTCCCTAATTGTCACATCAGGATTGTCATAAACTCCACCGTCAAGCTCCTTATAATCAGCTCCCATAATGGAATAATCATAGCCTCCATCCACCTCTTGGATACTGATATAGCGGTCTGCAATCTGAAAGGCAAATTCGGTTTCTTCCCCAAGCTCCAAGGATTTTTTCATATCTGCAAGCACCTGTTTCTTTTCATCACCAAGGTCAATGATTTCATCCCCATCTTCCAACGTGTTGTCCGAAGTTTGCTGCTCCTGTTTCTCTGACTCTGACTTCTGGACATCGTGTCCAGAGGTGTCAATCTCCGCTTCCTGCTCTTTTACTCCCTCCAAAGTCTGCATAAAATCAGGAAGTCGGGTAAATCCAAAGGAATCCACAAAATGGGCACTGTTTTTCCCATTCTGATGCAGGACCACAATATCACTGACAGACAGGGAATGCCCTCTGTAATCTTCCGGGTGGGCTATATTGAATTGCTCATAGATTGCTTCCAGTGTTTCGCCCTGTGTCTGCTCTTGCAATTCAGACAGCTCTCCTACATAAATCAGTTCATAATTTTCCGGCTTGATAACATCAAAATTGTCCTTTGTAATACCCATACGCTTTAAAGACTCTGTGCCTTCAAACCGCAGATGATCCAACTCCGGATTATGCTTCAACTGATAAATACCGTACTTGTCAGAGCTGCTATACAAAAGCTGCGCTTCCTTATTTATTTGATTGTCCGAAAGTTCAGCCTGCATGGAACGAAGTTTTCTTTCATTTTCCCAATCGCCTTTTTCAATGCCAAAAATTCCTTCATGCTCCATAATTTGTTTTCTATCATCTACCGTGGTTTCCGAACCGTCATTGTGTAACAGATACACAGGCAAGTCATGGTCAAACAATTCCAATGCTTTCTCCTGCGTCAATGGCAGCATTTCATTCCATGTATAACCGTACTCCCGCATTTCAGACAGACCAATCATCGGGTCTGGAAGTGCATCAATCTCTGCCTGTTCCATCACAGAGAGGTTATTGTCAATCTGCTCTGCTATTTTTGCTTTCACATCAATAATCTCATCTGTATCAAGATTGTAACGAACATCAAGATGATATTCCTCAAATTCTCTCGTTTTATCATTACCAAGCTCTGTAGTCCATGCACCCTTGCTTTCCAAGTATGCCTGTATGCTGAGTTTATCATCCTCATTCATGTTAGTAAGAGCAGCCACAAGCTCCTGCGTATCCATTCCACGGACATTTACAAGGCTGAACTCCGTCAGATCTTCATTCTGTATCAGCAGGATACACTCTTTACTCTGTTCCTGTTCCATCTCACGATTTAGTTGCAATTCCCTTAATGCTCCCTCAATTCCTGTAATAAGTTCCGATGCCGTCTTTCGTATAGTATCTAGGGAAGATTTCAGTTCCTTCATATCCTTACCACTACTCCACCCTGCAATATAACCAAAGGAATAATCCGAGGTATCTATGCCAAAATGCTGGCATACCGTATAGGCAACGCTTTCTGCTTCTACTTCTTTTGTATTTCTGTCCTTTGCAGGTTCTTCTATCAAATCATCCCGATTGATTTCCTTATTATGCAGCATGAAATGAGCTACTTCATGCACCATTGTCTTTAATGTCTGGCTCTCACTCATATTCTCCTGCACTGCAATCCGCTTTTCCTCGGTATGGAAATATCCTTTGGAATCGCCGGGAATATCCTCAAAACCAATAGGAACCGGGGCAACATTCATAAGTGCCTGCACAAAGTCCTCATATCCCTCCACTGTTGATAAAAGTTCCTGTGCTTCCAGTTCCGGAATTGGCTTTCCGTCTGTCTGCGATACATCAAATACAGACACGGCACGAAATGCTGGAATCGTGACCTCTACCTGCTCCTTTTGAGGCATACCGTTTTCATCAAACATCATTTCTCCTGTGACAGGGTCTAATTTATCCCGTTCCTCTTTAATTTTGTAAGGTGCAGGGGCAAGAATACGGATTGCCTTTTCTCCTTTGTTAACGTGTCTTTCAAAATTCTTCTGCCATGCCTTATATCCGGCTACAAGTGTTGCTTCTGGCTTTTGCATGGCGATAAGTAACGTATTGTTAAAGCTGTAATTATGAAATTTTGACATGGTGGAAAGATAAGTCTTGTACTTTTCACTCTCAAAAAGTTCCTTTAATCCTTCCTCCAACTTGTCTGTAATTTCCTGTACTTTTTGTTTTTCTGTTCTTTCGTCTGCCATAATAAACCTCCATATTTTCATTTTTTTGCACGACAAAAGGCAGCCCGCTATGGACTGCCTTCTGCATAATCACACTATTAAAATTAAACTGCTATAATACTTTCCAGTATCCTGCCTTTTTTGAACCAACCCGCTCTATATACCCATTTTCTCTTAAAAATGATATATTGTTTTCTACTGCTGTTTCACTCACGCCTAATATGCTATGAAGTTCCGCAGTTGTAATATTCGGATTATCTCTCATTTCTGCAATAATCTTTTGTCTTCTGGAATTTAAAGGTTTCTTATCCCCAACCTTTTTCCCAACTTTATTCCCAACCTTATTTATTCTCTCAAATGGGATAGTAACAACAATGGAATTCTCCCTAAATGAAAATGCATCTTTTCCATACATTTCCGTAATTTTAGGAACCCCTCGTCCGGACTTCTCACTTATATGCAGTTGAAGAAATATCTCGGACAACTTTTCATTTACAGGGATTGATTCTCCTAAGAAAAATCCCTCCATGGTCTGTGCCGGAGCAAGTGTTCCTCTCGATAGTATCTCTATCCGGTCAGAGAAAACCGAAATCATAGGTTCATTTCCTTCCACCCATTTATTGTGCAGGACGGCATTTATGACAGCCTCACGAAATGCCTTGTTATCAAATAACGGAACCTCCTTTCGTTCAACGATCCTGTCTGTCTCATCCGCCTGAATCAGGTTCAATACATCTCCATAACGCAACAACTCATCCAAACTGTATAATAAACAGTCATTTCCAAATTCACGTACAGAGAAAAGATTAGAGCCTTTTGTTTCTCCATCAAAAATAGATACACGAAGCGGAAAATGAGAGTTATCCGACAGAAGCTGCGCTAATATATTAAACTCGCCTTCTTCTGTTTTTAGCCCCAGATTCTTAATAAACGTCTTTTGATTTAGAACAATACCTTTGGAACCGTAATATCCAAAGAGTTTTTGAAATGTAAGTTCCTGGTATTTTGCCGGTACTGTTTCTATCGTTTCGGTTCTTCCATCCAGTATTTTGAAAAGTTCAATTTCTCTCTTAGGGTAATCTTTCATATTACATTTTGATGATCCTATCCTTAAAAACCTCTTTTCTTTAAATGCCGTAGGAATCTCGGTTGCCGCAGGAATTACCAAACCAACGACTCTCTTTCCATAAATTTCTGTTTCTTCAAAACTAAAATTTATGCTTGGTGACAGATTTCTCGCAAGATAATTCTGATACGGTTCCTTGTTATATTCACAATACTGATTAAATGTTGTTCCTACAATTTCATGGGTTGTATCATTTACACCCCAAATGAAATACGCATATTTTTTATAATGAAAAGCCGCCGCATTTGACAGGGCAGATACATATTCGCCTAATGCCTCAGGCTGAAACCAGTTTTCCTTAAATTCAAACCATTCCTGTTCATCACTTAAGGCACATAAATCTAAAACAATTTGTTTAATATCCATTAGTATGCTCCTTTACCCAACTTTTATTCCCAACCAGAATAATTATAACATGTTGGGAATAAAGTTGGGAATAAAAATAAAAAAACTTCAGATTTTCTTATAAGGTTTCTTCTTTTCCCTTTACCTTTTGTGGCATAGGCTTTTCTGTATCTCCTCCTGCAACCTTTGCTTTCATCACCTCCAGCTTCGCCTTCAGGGATACTCTTTCTGCAGGTACATCTGCATACTGTCTGATGCTCTTATCCTGCCCTATACCCACTGTTTTCTCTGCAAGCGGAGTATTCTTCGCCGGACGGTCTGCAACCTCTTTTTCGCTCTTTGGAGCTTCCGGCTCATCATCCATATCAATCCCGTCATTTCCCTTTTCATCCATGTTAAGCAGGGCATTCAATGCTGACAGACGCTCTAACTTCTCTGCAAGTTCCGCTTCCTGTTCAAAAGGCTTGGTCACCTCCACCTTTGCGGTTTCAAGCTGATGCTCCACCGTTTCAAGTTTTGTCTGGGCTTCCATGAGCTGCTTTGGCATGGACTCCAGTGCATGGTTAATACGGGAGATATTACCGAGTGGGTCTGAACCAACTTCCAGATTGTGGGAAAGCTGTCCTTTCAGGTTCATTACAAATTTGTGGTTGAACGCATCAAAGGATACTGCCATCTTAAAACCTGCATATTCGCCAATGACCGCAGGGGCATTGACTGTTTTTATTTCCTTGCACATCTCCACAAGGGCTGTTCCGGCTTCTTTTTTATCTGTATAGAGCGTATCCCCAATTTTCATGGAAAACTGCTCTTTGTCCACCGGAAGATTTGCTTTTGCAGTCTGAATATCCGCCTGCATCCCGCTGATACGCTCCTTTAAAATTGTAATCTGCTGAGGATAATGCTTTGCAATGTTGTCCTCCAGACGGTATTTCTGACTGGTATGGTTTGCTTTCATAAGTTTCAGTTTTGAAACCTGAATATCAAGGTCCATCTTTTCCTTGATGTAGGGATTTCCTGTTGCCAGAGCCTTGACCTCCGCATAAGTAAGGGCTGCTTCATCCACATCCTCACAGGAACGTACCGGAGATTTGCTTGTCATGATCTGACCGATGAATTTCTGCTTGTTCTCAATGAGCTGCCACGAATAACTGTCAAAGGTTCCTTCCGTCACATAGCGGAAAATCTTGACCTTGGGATTAAGATTGCCCTGTCGTAAAATACGCCCCTCCTGCTGTTCAATGTCAGAAGGACGCCAAGGCACATCGAGGTGGTGCAGTGCGATAAGCCTGTCCTGCACATTGGTTCCGGCTCCCATCTTCTGTGTGGAACCAAGTAAAAAACGAACCTGTCCGCTTCTTACTTTTCCGAACAGCTCCGCTTTCCTAAGCTCCGTATTTGCTTCATGTATAAATGCGATTTCTTCCGGTGGGACACTCTTTTCGATCAGCTTGTTGCGGATGTCATCATAAACATTAAATGTACCATCTCCTTTCGGTGTTGACAGGTCACAGAAAATAAGCTGCGTTGACTTCTGCTCCTTTGTCTGTTCCCATATTTCAAATGCCTTTTCCACACAGGTGTTTGCCTTTGAATTTTCATCATCCGGCAGCATATCATTGATAAGCCTCTGGTCTAATGCCAGCTTTCTTCCGTCATTGGTAATCTTTAGCATATTGTCCTCATAAGGCTGTACCTGTCTGTCACGCACGGCTTCTGCCCTTTCTGCCAAAGATGCCACCATGTCTTTCTGATATTCACTTGGCTTTAGCACCACATTTTCATACTCTGCTTCCGGCACAGGGAGATTTAACATATCCGGTGTCTGAATATCGGCACTCTCCTTAAAAAGTGCAATCAGCTCCGGGAGATTAAAAAACTTTGCAAACCTTGTCTTTGCCCGATATCCGGTTCCCTCCGGTGCAAGCTCAATGGCGGTCTGCGTTTCTCCAAAAGAAGATGCCCAACTGTCAAAATGTCCCAGACCTAACTTCTGAAGCGTACCATACTGAAGGTAACGCATATTGGTGTAAAGCTCCGTCATACTGTTTGAAATCGGCGTACCTGTTGCAAAGGTCACGCCCTTACCGCCCGTCAACTCATCTAAATACTGACATTTTGCAAACATATCCGAGGACTTCTGTGCCTCTGACTGTGCGATTCCTGCCACATTACGCATCTTAGTATAAAGGAACAGATTTTTATAATTATGGCTCTCGTCCACGAAAAGCCTGTCCACACCAAGTTGCTCAAAGGTCACTACATTATCTTTCCTTGATGCATCATTCAGCTTTTCAAGCCTTGTAAGAAGTGATTTTCTTGATTTCTCCATCTGCTTAATGGTGTAGCGTTCTCCGTTGTCGGCTTTTGCCTGTGCAATGGCAAGCTCAATCTCATCAATCTGCCTTTCAATAATGGCTACCTGTCTTTCCTGCGAAAGTGGAATTTTCTCAAACTGACTATGCCCGATAATAACCGCATCATAATCTCCTGTGGCTATTCTGGAACAGAATTTCTTACGATTGGCAGGCTCAAAGTCTTTCTTTGTTGCAGCAAGGATATTGGCTTCGGGATATAACCGTAAAAAATCACTTGCCCACTGCTCCGTCAAATGGTTCGGAACCACAAATAAGCTCTTTTGACATAATCCAAGACGCTTGCTCTCCATGGCTGCCGCTGTCATTTCAAAAGTCTTTCCGGCTCCCACACAATGGGCAAGCAGGGTATTATCCCCATAAAGTACATGAGCCACTGCATTTTTCTGGTGAGGCTTTAACTCAATATCCGGTGTCATGCCGGGGAATTTCAGATGTGAACCGTCATATTCCCTTGGTCTGATGGAATTGAAAAGCTGGTTATATTTTGCCACAAGTACCTGTCTGCGTTCCGGATCACGGAACACCCAGTCCTTAAATGCTTCCCTTATGGCTTCCTGCTTCTGTGATGCAATGGTGGTTTCCTTTTTATTCAGGACCCTCTTTTCCTTGCCGTCCTCCTCTACGGTATCATAAACACGGCTATCTTTTAGATTCAGGGAATCCTCCAGAATGGTATAGGCATTTCTCCGGCTTGTACCGTAGGTCATATTTACAAGGGAATTGCCATAGTCCGCATTTTTTCCCTTTATGTTCCACTGTCCTGTCACATCGGAGTACTGTACGCCCACGACATTTCTGTCTAACAAATGCTGCGGCGTTTCAAAGATCTCCCTCATAAAATCCTCAATATACTTCGGGTCAATCCATGTGGCACCGATACGCACCTCAATTTCGCTGGCATCCAGCTCCTTCGGCTGTACCTGTATGAGTGCCTGCACATTCACGGCATATTCCGGGGGGCTCTCTGCATAGACCTTTGCTGTTTCCAGCTTGTCACGGACATTTCCGCTCAGATACTCATCCGCTGTTTCCCACTGATCCGTCAATGGATTCTGGAATATAATTCCTGTCAGCTCTTCCTTAACCGTATCCACATCTTTTCCGGTAAGCTCTGCCATGTAATCGAGGTCAACCCTTGCTTTTTCCGATAAGGATACTGCCAATGCTTCACTTGCCGTATCCACACTTGTGACAACCTCTGCCTTTTTAATGGTACGCTTCGTGAACATATCCGCTTTGCCCTTGAAATTGCCTTCATCGTCCAATTTTTCAAGAGAACATAACAGACAATAGCTGCTGTCCTGATTAAATGCTCTTTTATTGGTCTGCGAGTTGATCAAGCCATGTTTCTTGGAAAAAGCATCATATAAGCTGTTTAACTCCGCCTGCTTTTCCTTGATTACCGTATCCGGATATTCCTCTAATTGCAGATTGATAAGCTCCTGTGTACAGTTTCGGATACCCACCATGCCCTTGATACGTTCCTGCATGGAATCTGACATATCCACAGGCTTCATAATGGAATTTTCACGGTAATACACCTTGTCGTCCACAAGAGTATAGCTGTAATTCTTAACATCCGGGTCCGCCGGAATGGTGGCATCCGCAAGCTCATCCAGCTCCACCGCTTCTATCTCTCCGTCAATATGGCTGACCGCTTCCTGTAGCTGCTGTGCAAATGGTCTTGTGGTATCGGGCATACAGGTACTTTCCATACCATACGGTCCGCTGACCATTTCCATTTTTCCCACGATCATCTCCGGATGTCCAGCAAAATAACTGTTCATGGCAATGCCGTTCTCATCCTCTGACAGATGCACCCAGTCCGGCTCCAAATCCATCACACGGTCACGCTTCTTTAAGAACAAAATATCAGAAGTAACCTCTGTTCCGGCATTTTCCTTAAATGCTGTGTTGGGCAGTCTGACCACACCCAGAAGCTCTGCTCTCTGGGCAAGGTATTTTCTGACCTCAGGACTTTTCTTATCCATTGTTCCCTTGCTGGTAACAAAAGCAACCACACCACCGGGGCGAACCTTATCCAAGGTCTTTGCAAAGAAATAATCATGGATTAAAAAATTCTGTTTGTCATACTGCTTGTCTGTCACCTTGTACTGTCCAAATGGCACATTTCCGATTGCCACATCAAAGAAATCGTTCGGATAATCTGTCTTTTCAAATCCTGTAATCTTAATATCAGCATTTGGATATAGCTGCTTTGCAATCCTTCCCGTGATACCGTCAAGCTCCACGCCGTAAAGTCTGCTCTCCTGCATCTTCTCCGGCAGCATTCCGAAGAAGTTTCCGATACCCATTGCCGGCTCCAGAACATTTCCTTTTTCAAATCCCATTTTATCCAAGGCATCATAGATACTGCGGATTATGGCAGGGCTTGTATAATGGGCATTTAAGGTACTCTCCCTTGCTGAAGCATACTCCTGATCGGATAACAGTCCCTTTAACTCCTGATATTCATTCGACCAGGCACTCTTACTTTCATCAAAGGCATCCGCAAGCCCGCCCCAGCCAACATACTGAGATAAAATCTCCTGTTCCTCCGGTGTTGCGATACGTCTCTCGCTCTCTATTTTCTCAAGTGTGCGTATGGCTTCCACATTTCTGCGGAATTTTTCCTTTGCAGTGCCAATTCCTAAATCATCATCCGTGATATGGAAATTGACGGCTCCGGTCTTATCAATCTGCGGTTCTGCCTGCTTCACAGGAACTTCGATGTCCGGCTCTAATGGTGTATCTGACACTTCCTCCGGCTTTTGGACATCCTGTCTGGAAGTTTCCCTATTTTCTCCAGACAGCTCATTTTCTTTCTGGTTAAATTCTTTCCATACCCTATCTGAAACTGCCGAAAAATAAGGAGACTCATCTTCCATAATACTGAACTGAATCTCCTCCATATCCTCTACGCTTTTTGCACCTGCTATTTTATCATGGTATTTAAAATACAAGGCTTCACGGCTGATAATGCCCTCAAGACGCTCAAGTTCCGGCTCAGACATTCGTTCCCAAATATCATCCTTCTGCGTATGAATGGTATAACCTTCCCCGTCATCGTGATGCTCTAAAGTATATTGCAATGTGTCATGTTCCCCACGAATATCACATTCAAAATCATAAACTGTGGTTCTGGTTCCTGCAGAATACTCCCTGTTAATCAAAACCAGATTTTGCACATCTTCTGCTACTAATGGTGCTTCCTCTACACCATCCTGAGCATTATCACTGCCTTCAATCCGTGCAAATACCTCCGCCTCATGACGGTCTATATCCCTTTCTGCCATCTCGTTGAGATAATCTTCCTCTACTTCTCCCCGCTGTGGCTGATAATCATACTCAAATGAAACACCATTTACCTCTGCATAAAAGAATTGCTTATCTGTTACGGAATTTCCAAGCACATAGGTTTCTTTCTCAGTCCCCCATTCATCGACTTTGATACACTCCTGTCCATCAATCGTGATTTTCTCAGCCGCTTGTGCTGCAAGCTCTTTCTCCTGCTCGATATACCGTCTTGTCTGGTTGATAAATCCATTTAATACAGCAGGGTGGGAATCCACAACCATATTCTCATTTTTCACCATGGCATAAGGCTCAATGGCTTTTGCCCACTCCTTATTCTCCGGAGAAAACCGTCCGTCCTGTCTTTTGTGCATGACAGAATTGGCAAGCACATGGCTTACCCGTTCATAGCCATATTCCTGAATGACTGCCTCCGCTGTATCCTTTGGCAGACGGTACCCGTCAAACTTTTCAGCGATTGCCTTTTCAATGGCATTTTTGCAGGCTACCTTGGTTTCATGCTCCATCTTTGCCTGTGCCTGCTCCAAAGCCTTCTGCTCCTGCTCCACTCTGTACTGTGCATAAGCTTCTTTTCCTTCCAGAGATAAATACTTATCTTCTTCAATGAGCTTACGGATACGTTTCTCCACAATCTTCCAAGACAAAAGCACTTCTGCGTATGGTTTTCCGATATTTCCCTTTTGCAGTTTTATTCCTTTTGCATCGTGATCCTCATAGCTATGGTCTGCTCCGGCAAGTGCATGGGTGCTGCCGCCTGTTCCATATTCATTCTTTAAGAAATTAGCTGCATCTTTGCTGTCATGCCCTTCCTTAAAATAATCATAAATGCGGAAAGACCCATGTGAAAAACCGCTCCCCCTGCCAAGCCTGTGGTCAATCTCATCCTGCGTGATAAAATCCTCGTGTTTAATTTCCACATGTTCAGCAAACGGAAATGTCAGCTTGTCTACCAGAAGGTTGTCGAGTTCGGCACGAAGTTCCTCTTTGGGCATAATAGAACGGAAACGCAGTCTTTTTTCTCCGGTCTCAAGCTGATGCAGGGCATGATCCATGTGGGCAGCTATCCTCTCCACCTCTTCCGGTGTAGAAAGAAGTTCCACCAGTCTTGCATGGGCATCCGGGAAATTGCCTGCCTTTAATTCCAATTCTTCCGGCATTTCTCCCATACCGTCACGAAAAAAGAAAAATAAATGGTATGCAATCCTGCTACGCTCTACCTCATCCACAAGGTATGCTTCATTGGCACCCATATAGGTGCCATTCTCTACCTGCCTGCGGATATTCTGCTCAATATCTTTCCATTCCATCGTAAGTATCGGATGCTCCGTTGCTGATGTACCGTATCCAACACTCATACCGCCTTCATCAAACCATACAGCTATCTGCTTTCCGTCAAACTCAAAGCCTTTTCCGGTGGTTCCATATTCTTTTTTCAGAAAGGCAGTCATTTCTTCCGGTGTCTTTCTCTGCTGGTACTTGGCATAAATACGTTTGCGGCTGTCATCCCTGCCTCCACCGCTTCTTAAAATATCATCAATCTGTTTCTCCGGCAGTACAAAGCCTGTCGGCATAACACTTTTTTCTTCTGCCTGCTTCATGGCAATGTTGCCGACCTGCTCCGAAAACATGGTAAAAAGGTCAAGCTGTTTGAACATACCATCTGTATCAATCTGCTCTGCCACTTCCCCCGGAAGTAAATAGACACCATCCTCGATATAAGAATTGACCCAGTATCTTGCATCTTCCCATGACAGCCTGCTCTCTGCTTCACGGGTCAGATAATTGCCCTTCCACATGGTAAGCCCGTCCTCATCAGCACGATACCCGGCTCTTACATCCCCTATATACAGCTCTGTAAATTCCTCCATACGGAAAGAATTTTTCAGATACTCCGTCTGTAAAACCGCATCCTGCTCTGACTGGAAATATCCCGCAATCTCCGGTCTTTTATGGATAAGGTAACTATCAAAACATAAGATTCCCTTTTGAAGCTCTGTGAAATCCTCAGTTTTATCCGAAAAAGAACCAGATAATGAATTGCTGTCACTATCCGGCTCCTGCATGGTAATATTAGATTGTTCCTCACTGCTTAAATGTAGATCAGTTCTGTCAGTACGATTTCCTCCGCTGAGTGTCTGATGTTGTTCATCTTCGCTACCCAGTCCATCTGATCGACTGCTTTCAGTTCCTCGTTCACTCCCTCCGACTTCGCCATCTGTCCGGTCAGCATTTCCATTCTCTGCTCTGCCTGCTCCTGTACCTGCAGACAATGTGCTTTCAGTTCCCCTGTCAGTATCATTCCCTGATAAATCCCTCTCCTGTGTTCCTTCAGAAAGTTCTTCCTCATCAGTCCGTACTTGGTCAGTGCCTTCTCCGGCTCCTCGTTCGCTGTCAGGTTCGGAATCAGATAATCCCCGTTCTTTTCGTATGTCAGTTTCATTGGCAATGCCCTCCATTTCTATATGATTTTCAGTTTCCTTTGGTTTTTCTGTTGCTGTTTCACTTTCACGCTTTAAAGCATTATAGTCTGCTTCTGGTGCATTTGCAAGTCCTTTTTCAACATTTTCTTCACGGCTTCCAATATGCTCCCCAGCCGCTTTTTCTCTTGCCTTATTTCGGGCAATCTGACGCTCGTATGCCCCTATTGTCCTTCCAATTTCCATAAGCAGGGGCTTACACATTTCCGTAGTTGCATTTCCAATGACCGCTAATGTCTTTGTATTATTAAATTCGTGGATATATTCAAAATTCATATCATCTTTCCACAAATCCATATCGGCACCGCATCGGGATAGCAGGGTAAAGGAAATACTGGAAGCCAGCGTTTCCCTCAACCTGATTCCAAGATTCAGTTCATCCAGATCATCAAGGAAACTTCCTTCTTTCACATAGTTTAGCTCCGGTAAAAGTTCCTCATAATAATCCTGGGCAATCCTGTCAGCTATCTCCATAATCCTCTCTTCAAAAGGCATATTTACATCAGTTGGACCATAAGTCTTTTCAAGCTGTGCAAGCACAGGAGCCTTATGTTCCTCCTTAAGTTCCCACAGATATGGGTCACGCCCGATTCTTCTTGCCTTATGCACATCTGATACATCAAAGACATATTTTAATCTCGGACGTTCACTGTCCGTATCAATCAGGGCAATTCCTTTCGCTCCACGGTTGACCCAGCAATTCATCTTTTCATTCCACGTTTCAAGTGAAGCACAGGCTGTAGCATCCGGTCTTTGGGCATACATTAACATCTGCTCATTAAAGGGATATTTATACAGCCTTGCAGCCGTGGTCAGAAATCTGGTCCATTCATTTTCGTTTTTTACAATATCCGCTGCTGTCATTTCTGCCAGTGCAGATATATAATGATATTTTCCTGCCATAGATACTCCTTTCGATTCAATTTGTCCTAATAGCAGAAAAGCAGCCCAAAGTGGCTGCCTTCCTGTGTTTTATGTATGAAGTGGCTAAATCACCGCTTCTTTCTTTTTATCTGCTGTCGGTTGTTTCCTGTCAGTATCCATCTTCATCACATCATTTTTCTTTTCTGCAAGTCTCTCTTTTAGTGAAGGACGTTCTTTTTTCTCATCACGCTTTTCCTCTTTCTGTTTTGCACGTTCCTCGGCACGGTCACTGCGAAACAGCTCATGTTCTTTTGCATCATATTCATACACATGATCCGAAAGTCGTTCCTGTGGTGCTATCTGTGTCTGGTTCACTTCCTGCACCATCTGTTCAAGGTCTCTTAGCTCCATTCCGGCATCTTTCGGGATAATTAGTGTTTCATGCACAGATGAAGGCAGTACATAAAAGTCTCCAACCTTGTCTGCAATTTCCTGTCTGGTATCATCATTTAATATAGCGGCAGCTCCATTTACCTTTGTATCATTTGTCAGAACAAACATTGTATCCGGAACATCCGGTATCATCTGGGACGCCATTTCTCTTGCCTCTGATATGTCCATGTCATTATCCCTTGCAATGTCCCCAGCCATCATTTCTATAATGGTCTCGCTCATTCCCTTGAAGCTGTATGGCTGTAAAACATCCATGTTCAAAAGAGCCTGTTCATGTAAATCCTCAAGGGTAATCCCATACCTTTCCATCAGATTATCTGTAATCGTTATGGTTGCAGTACCTTCCGCATTTTTGTCCATTAAAATCTGATACACAACCGCCAGATCTTCCACCTTGGTGTATGGTTTGTCCTCAAGGAACTGCCTGTTGGCTTCTTCATTGATGAGCTTGCACACAATCTTGTCTTTGACATTATCAAAATCAGTAACTGCAGATACATCCATATCATGGTCAATATAATGTGCCTGATATGTGGCTGCAATCTGCCCAAGCACATCATCCATCTCAGCTCCATCCTGTATCTGCTCAAAATACGGATTCAGATATACGGTTGGAGAAATATTGCTTTCTTCCGTCCGGATTGTCAGACCATCCAAAACACAATCATTATTCTTTACTACCTGATGAACAGAAACCGTTGCATCTGCAAATTTCTCCGGTAAAAAGTCCTGTATCTGCTCTTTTACCTGTTCTACAAAATCCTTATATTCCATTACTTTCTCTCTCCCTTCCCGGTATTCTTCTGTGATTTGTCTGCCAGCTTTGATGCTTTCGTTCCATACAACTGATAACGCTTCATCATGCTCTGCTTGTTTGCTTCCGCAATTTCTTTTTCTAACTGTTTCATTCCTGGTTTCCTCCTTACTCTGCATGTGTTCCAAAAGAAAAAGATGTATTATCCTGTTTCTTTGTACTGAATTTTGCTTTTACATCTGCTACCTTATTTTCTAAAGCACCAAACATAGCCTCTACCTGCTCCGCTGTATATTCATAGGCGGACCTGTTGGCAAGGTGTTCCAATCTTCCAATCGCATCAATCGCTTTGTTCATGCGGTATTCTCCAAGACGGATGAACTTCTCCGCTTTGGTTTCATTATTCTTTGCCGCAGGCTCCTCATCCTGTGTTCCGGCTCCGTTTACAGTTACATTTTCATTTACTTCATTCATGTTCGTATCCTCCATTTTCTGTGCTGTTACTTACTTCTTTTTGCAAACTCCAGCTTGACCTTATACTGTGAGCCTTTGATTTCCTTGCCATCTTTGGTATAGGAATAATCCTCAATTCCTTCTGGAATCAGGTAAGCATCGTAAGTGCCTTTCTTTCCCTTTAAACCCTTGACGAAAGTCTTTTTCCCCTCCAGCATACTCTTAATCTGCGTATCGGAAAGTACAGTCCCCATAGCCTTGCCGACATTCATACCACACTTACTTTTGCAGTAAGCTCCATATTTTCCATTTACCACATCCCCGCCACATTTCGGGCATTTTCCAAGGGCTTCCTGTGCGCTCTGATTTCCTCCAAATATGGATTTCTGTTCGTCACTAATGCTGTGATAAGTCTGCACAAGGTTCTTTACCATATCCGCAATTCCATCCATAAATTCCTGCATGGAATACTCGCCCTTTGCTACAAGGGTAAGGGCATTTTCCCAATCAGCAGTAAGTTTCGGGGACTTCACCACATCCGGAAGCACCGTAATCAGCTTCATTCCATCCTCTGTTGGGATCATCTGCTTTTTCTCACGCTTCACAAAACCGTCCTTTACCAGCTTTTCAATGATGTCCGCTCTGGTGGCAGGTGTGCCAAGTCCTTTACGCTCCACATCATCTCCCATATCCTCACTTCCGGCTCGCTCCATTGCTGACAAAAGGGAATCTTCCGTAAAGTGCTTCGGCGGTGTGGTATAATGCTCGCTAATCTTCGTCTGTACCCCGTCAAAGGTCTGCCCCTCGGAAAGCTCCGGCAGTTTCTTATCCTCCTGCTCCTTATCTTCCGTTGTCTTAAAAGAACGCTTAAAGGCATCCTCAAAATCTTTCCATCCGTTTTTTAAGACCGACTTGCCGGAAGTGACAAAGGTGTATCCCCCACAGGAAAGCTCTGCCTTGACTGTTTCATAAAGATATTTCTCCCCCGTAGCACACAGCAGTCTGTTGGCCACAAGGGATAAAATTTTTCGCTCCGTTTCCGGCAGGGCTGCAAGGTCAGCTTTGGCAATCTCCATTGTGGGGATAATCGCATGGTGGTCTGTGACCTTTTTGCTGTTTAACACTCGCTTAATATCCGGATTGAACATCCTATTTTTCTCAAACAATATGGAACCAAAAATTGCTTCAATCACATTTCCGGCGGTCTGCTCCATATCGTCAGACAAATACTGGCTGTCCGTTCTCGGATAGGTACACAGCTTCTTTTCATAAAGGCTCTGGGTGTACTCCAAAGTCTGCTTTGCTGTAAAACCGAATAGACGGTTGGCATCTCTCTGAAGCGTGGTAAGGTCATAGAGCTTCGGTGGTGCCACCGTCTTTTCTTCCTTTGCCACAGATGTAACAAGAGCCTGTCCGTTCAGACAAGCTCCTGCCACATTTTCTGCTTCTGTTTTATTGTCAATCCTCTCTGTGACTGCATCCACGCCACCGCAGAGGATATGAGCCATAAAATACTGCTCTTTCTTGAAATTCATAATCTTTGCTTCACGCTCTACAAGCATGGCAAGAGTAGGTGTCTGTACCCTGCCCACCTTTAACACCTTGCCGCCATATAAAACGGTAAAAAGCCTTGTACCGTTGATACCCACAAGCCAGTCCGCTTCCTGTCTGCAAAGCGCAGAATGATATAAGTGATCGTAGTCACTTCCCGGCTTTAAATTCTCAAAACCTTCCCTTATGGCACTTTCCTCCATAGATGAAATCCATAAGCGTTTCATGGGTTTGCTGCATCCCGCCTGTTCATACACCAAACGGAAGATAAGCTCTCCTTCCCGTCCTGCATCTGTGGCACATACCACGCTGTCTACTCTTGTATCATGCATCAGCTCCTTTAATACCCTGTACTGAGCAACCGTGTCTTTCTTGACCTCATGCTGCCAATGCTCCGGTATCATAGGCAGGCTGTCGTAGGTCCACTTTTTCCATGCATCAAAATAGGCATCCGGCTGTGCCAACTCAACCAGATGCCCCACACACCATGAAACGATAGAACCGTTTCCCTCCATGTATCCGTCTTTTTTCTCATCTGCACCAAGCACCTTGGCAATTGACTGTGCCACACTTGGCTTTTCTGCTATCACTAACTGCATTATTCTTCCTCCTGTTCCTCAAAGAAATCATCATCCGAACTTCCCTCTGATTCCTCATCTTCGTTCTCATATTCTTCGTTATCTTCCTCATCCTCATCTTCATCCTCGATGAAATCCTCTTTCTTTTTGCGTACTACTTTGAAATAATACGCACCTCCGATTACTGCCACTGCAAGACCTCCCATAAGGATATAGGAAATCATAGGATTTGCCTGCTCTTTAACCTCCGTTTCTTCCGGTTCCTCGGTGCTTTCTGTATCTTCTTCGGTTCCCTCTGTATCTTCCGCAGCTTCCTCCTGCTTATTTTCCTGTTCTGCATTATTATTTGGCAATGCACTTTCAGAAGTCGGGATTGAAGACTCTAATGCGGCGGAGTTTTTCGGTAAGGTCTCACTGTTATCAGATGTGGTATTCAGCAAGTCATTTTCCGTAATCTCTGTCAGAAAATAGACCATTTCTTCCTCACCATCCCTGTCGATAATCAGATAAAACACCTTGTCCGACGCTGTCTGAATGGTATAAAATTCCTTGCCCTGCCCGGACTGCTTACTCTCCTTATCCTCATTCTCTCCTTTCTCCGAAGCATCCGCTTCCGCCATTGCCTGCTTTTTCTGCTCCGCAGGACTTGTCTGTGAAGTGGTATTTCCATCACTGTCTGTCTTTGTATGCTCTGTTACGGTTCCCGTGGCACTTCCCGGCTTGGTAGCTTCTGCATTGACCGGAAGCTGTTCTGCCGGATTTTCATCACTTTCATCTGCCGGGTCTTTATAGTATGGATTTTTCGTCTTGTAGACCTCCGACATATTTCCGGCATTGTCCATTGCTGAAATGGTAAAATACTCATACCCCGCATCAAATTGCTGCAGGCGGATATTCAAAGTTCCGTTTGTAAGGTCTGTAAATTCATATCCGTTGACATAGACTGCTTTTGCTCCGGAATCCGTATCATGTACCTGCACACTCAAAAGTCCGTCACTGACCGCAGCATTAAGCGTAGGCTTTGTGGTATCAATACATTTGATTGCACGGCTTCTCTCATAGGTATTTCCCTTCTGGTCAGTGACCTGCACATACACCGTACAGTTTTCAGAAACCTCCAGCTTTCTGTCCTCTGTCACATCCGTCCAGCTTCCATTCTGTCCTACCTTTGCCTGTATTTTTGCAATTTCAAAATTTCCTGTGTGTGCCACATCCGCAACTGTAAATGTCACGGTTGCTTTGTCATTATGCCATCCATCCGGCTGATTGATCTGGATTGTGACATTCGGCTTTTTATATGCACAGAGCTTATAATCCTTCACGCATACTTCGCAATTATGGTCATATTCATACGCACCACATTTATCCTCACAGGTACATTCCGGTTCTTTAGTGTCATTTCCAGATACCGTACCTTCCTCTGTACTGCTTTCTGTCTCATGTTCTGAACTGTTTTCTTCAGAACCGCTTTCCGTTTCCGGCTCTGTATCATTCTCGGTTCTGTTTTCCTCAGAACTACTTTCCGGCTCTGTATCCTCCGCATGAACACTCACTGCATAATTCCCGTTCATGGCAAATCCCAAAGCGGGCATACAAAATAAAACTGCTGATAAAATAAGCGATATCACCGCCTTAGATGATAGTTTCATTTTTTTCATGGCTTACTGCCTCCTTTTCTGATTGTTGTGTCTGTTCTTCCTGTTCCTTTTTCTTTAACAGATGAAGGATTTCTTCCTCACTGACTTTGTTCAGTAAAATCAGCCTTTCCAGAGAGATTTTATTTTTCTCAATGAATTTCATCTTCTCCGCATCCTCCGCCATCTGTAACTGCTCCTCTAAGTCCTTCTGCCTTGCCTGCAATCCTGCAAGCTGCTCCCGGACCTTCAGAAGCTCTTTTTCAATTCTTTCCTTTGTCATTTATCCTCACTTCCTGCTTTTAATTTAATCTTCCAAAACTGTAGAAATGGCTCTGCCAGTATGGTGTATTGATAGAAGCATATTTGATTGGGTCACCGCAGTGTATCATCACACCGTTTCCGCAATAGATACCTACATGGCTGACAGGTCCCGGTGAATTGTAAGTACCTGTAAAAAAGATAATGTCCCCTGCCTTGGCATCTGCCGCTGACACCGGAGTACACTGGTCATATATGCCCTGTGCTGTGGTTCTTGGCAGATTATGTACGCCGCTGTTGGTAAATACCCAGCATACAAAGCCGGAACAGTCAAAGCTTGTAGACGGAGAAGAACCGCCCCAAACATACGGATAGCCAAGATATCTTGCCGCTTCTTCCATAAGTGCCTGTACTGTCGCATCATCATAGGAATCCGGTGGTATGACACTTCCCGGCGAACCGCCACCGCCCGGAGTTTCTCCATAAAGAGTTCCCTCACCCACATCAAAGTAAAATAACGGGTTATAATACTCCCCGTTATACAAACACTCGATATGAAGGTGGCTTCCGGTACTGCTTCCCGTATTTCCCGTTGTTCCTATGGTTGTTCCGTGTGTAACAGTCTGTCCGGCACTGACACTTAATGTATCCATGTGTGCATACTTGGTGCAGTAACCATTGCTGTCCTCTATCACAACATAATTACCATAAGAAGCATCATAGGTTGCTGTTGTAACCGTTCCATCCATCGCTGCCAGCACGGTTGTCCCTGTGGGCACCGCTATATCCACACCACGGTGAAACTGTTCCTGCCCTGTGACCGGATTGATACGGTAGCCGTAATAACTCGACACATAGCTATACCAATACAGATTGAGCGGTGTATAAAACTGCTGTGTCAGTCCATGGGTTTCATTGTAAAGAGCATAGATTTCTTTCTGCTCCTCATTCATGTGTCCGGCTACCACCACACCTAGGTCGGTGGCTGTCAGTGTTACTTCAAGTATGGTTATAGTGTATTCTTCCTCCGTCTCCTCACCCGTTTCCGGATCTGTTACAGTCCTTGTCCTTGTTTCCGTCGTAGGATTTAAGGTCAGCTCATACATTTCTTCAAAAAGGCTTTCTATCTCACTTTGCACTTCACTTGCCGTAAATTCCGTATGTACTGCCGACAGATAACTGATTAAAATAAACGGATCATGCCCTATGGCATCCAGATTGTAGCGGTATTCGTCATAATCCGGATAGTCCGTTTCTATGTTATTGATTTCTTTCTGCAATTCCATTTCCAGCTCGGAAAACGCCAAGTCCGCAGCATCAATCTCCGCCGGAACACTCATATAGCTTCCTGCCAGTGTGGTACTCATACCATCTGAGAACATCGCCCCACAGGACGATATGGCTGTCATGATCATAATCAGAATCAGTGCAAAGATACCGATTGTTACCAGAAGCGAAACATTCCTGCTGGCTATCTCCTGCATTTTCTTGGCAACCTTGGTAACAAAACTGGCTGATTTTGCAGCCGCTTCCTTTGTATTCTTTGCTGCCTGTCCTGCCCGCCTTGCCTTTGCATACTCCCGCTTGATCCGCTGTTTCTGCAATCGTTTCTGCATCTGCTTTTTCAGGGTCTTTTCCTGCATATCCGGATTTTCTTCCAAAAACTTCTGATACCGGAAATTGACCTCTTTCTTAAACTGCTTTTTCTCCAGCCTTGCGACTTTCTCTTTCTTCCTTTGCAATCCGCTTTTATGGTTGCGTTTCACAAAATAATAGACATCCTCTGCTGTCTGCTCCGTCTTATGTGCTCCTTCCACGGCAGAATTTTCTTTCTCCACTTCGGCAACCTTGCCATGGGTAAAATTGGAATATTCTGCACCTACCCTGCCTGCAACCACTTTTACCGGACTATCCGGTTTGAATTGCTTTTCTTTTTCCACAGCAGTCAGCACATACTTTGCTTTTCCTGTCTTTTCATCAAAGACACGCTCAAAGGAATACTCCTTTTTCTTAGGTATCTTCTTTCTTGCAGCTTCGGTCTTTTTCCCGGCTTTCTCTGCCTTATTTTGCAGTCTGTCTAATTTTTTGCTTCCATGAAACTCCGGTTCCATCCCTTCCGTAAAGGTTTTGTCCTTCGTCTGGAAATCACGTTCAAAATCAGATTGTTTTGTACGTTCCCTGTTCTGATACTCCCGTCTGTGGTATTTTCCTTTTTTCTCGGATTGGTGGTAGGTATCCCTGCGGTGGTAATCATCCTTTTGCTGATGTTCCTCCTGCTCCCTGTCACCATCCTCCGTAAAAGTATTGTTTTCCTGCGAAAAATCGCTTTTCCTCTTACTGTCCGCATCCGTATTCTCAGACTTCAAATTCTTCTGCTCTGCGGAAGGATTTTCACTGTGTCCAAAAGTGTCCTGCTTCTGATACTGCTTTTTATTTCTGCGTTTTGTTGACAGCCCTGACTTCTGGACATTCTGTCCAAAAGCTTCAGACTGTTCCTGTTTCAGAACATCTCCGGAAGTGTCATTTGCATCTCTTGGCTGATGTGTCCCGGAATGCTTATGCTGTACTTTTTTCGAAGCAGTTCCCTTTTCGGAACCACCTTTAGAAAAAGCACTCTTATCCCTTGCAAACCCAGCCGACTTGTCTTTTTTATTCTCTGCCACTAATCAACATCCTCCTGTTTTACACTTTCTTCCGGTTTGGTATTCATAATCGCATAGGTCTTTGTGTCTGTCGGGTATTTATCCACAAAAGGAATCACCACGTTATCAAACAGAATCAGACCGGAACCCGGCTCTGAATTGGTCACATGGGAAAGCTGTTTTTCCGAAAGCCCCAGCTTATCTGCAAGTATCGCCTGATCCTTTGCATTCTGATTCAGCAGATAAACAAAATCGGAGTTACCAAGAATACCCTCGATTTCCTCCGACTTTAAGAAGTCGCCCACATTCTGTGTCAGACCTGTCGGAATACCGCCCCATTTTCTGAAACGCTTCCAGATTTCCACCGAATAAATGGCAGTCTGCCTCTCCTTTAGAAGAAGATGGAACTCATCACAGTAATAACGGGTAGCAATTCTTCTCTCCCTGTTCTGTGACACCCTGTTCCATACGGCATCCTGTACGATGAGCATACCCAGCTCTTTCAACTGGTTTCCCAAATCCCTGATATCAAAGCACATGATACGATTCTTACTGTCCACGTTAGTGCGGTGATTAAAATAATTCTGCGAACCATGAACATACAGTACAAGGGAATTGGCAATACGCTCTGCTTTCGCATTCTTATGGTCTAAAAGGGCATTATACAAATCCTCAAGGATAGGCATATTCTCCGGCACCGGGTTTTCAAAATAGGCATCATAGATATGACGGATACATTCGTCAATGATACCTTTCTCATCATTCTCCAGACCGTCCTTTCCTCCGGCAATCAGATCACACAGGGTAATGATAAAATCACTCTTTAATTTCAGAGCTTCCTTATCCCCCTTGTGGCTTAACTGAATATCCATCGGGTTCAGATAGTCTTTGGAATTGGTTGCCAGCTTTACCACCTGCCCATGCAAAGCTCCCACAAGGGCAAAATACTCGCCCTCAGGGTCACAGATAATCACATCATCCCTTGTCATAAGAAAGCAGGATAAAATCTCCCTTTTTGCACTAAAGGACTTACCACTACCGGGTGTTCCTAAAATTACTCCGTTTGGTGTACGAAGTCGCTTTCTGTCTGCCATGATCATGTTGTTTGACAAGGCATTTAAACCATAGTAGATTGCCGGTGCAGGCATGAATAATTCCTGCGTACAGAACGGCACAAGAATAGCGGTACTCTTTGTGGTAAGCACACGCTCAATTCCCGTATCATTGCATCCAATCGGTGCGGAAGCCATAAGCCCCTGTTCCTGTAAATACTGCAAACATCTTAAATTACAGTTTGCCTGCTGGATAATGCCGGACACCCTCTGCGTAATATTTTCAAGCTCCCTTTTGCTCCTGCCGTAACAGGTAATAAGGAAAGTCATTTTAATAATCTTCTGGTTACTGGTGTTCAGATCGTCAAGCAGCTCCAGCGTATCCTTTTCATAAGTGATAATATCCGTAGGAAGAATATCCATGTCATATCCACTTCGGACTGCCTTTTTCTGCTCCTCAATTTTCATCTTCTGAATATTGGTCAAAGCACCCTTTAACATCTTGATTGCCTTGACCGGGTCCATTGTCTGCATATGCATGGTAATAGTCAGGTTATCATCAATATCAAGGAGCTTCTTTAACAGTTCATCATTAAAACGTGGTGCAATGATATCCAGATAATGGACACTGCCATACATCTTTCCTGCCTTAAACCGGCTCGGATAACGGAAGTCAAAGCCCGGCGGTGCAATGTAATCCTTTACGCTCTTACCGGACTCTGCCAGCTCCTTAAATGAAAAACGGAAAGGCTCCATGGTATCCTGATTAAAATACTCATGCAGGATACGCAGACGTTCCTTTCCGTCAAGGCTTTTGGCGTGGGTCCCAAGGTTTAATAAGTTTTTGATAACATCCTTTTCAATGTTATTCAGTTTTGATTTCGCTTCCTTATATCCCTTACACTCCGTACCAAAAATAAGATATTTTGATTTAATGATACCGTTGTTGCCCTTTGCAGCCTGATTCTTTAACATTTCCGTATATTCCTCACGGATATCGTCAAAATCATCTCCCTGCAAAGGAATGTCAAACTGGTCTATCAGCGTCTGCTCGTTGACCTGCCTGTTAAATAAAAACAGCTCAAACCAGATAGACGGGTCAAAATAATTGATGAGCTTGCTGTACTCCTCTAAAATTTCCCCCTGGTCCTCTATTTCCAGAAGGTCATAATTTATATCATAAAATTCCACCATTTTTGTGTAGAACTCAGATGTCACCTGACAGATACCATCACGGAACATCTTTTTAAAAGTAATGGTGTTCTGTGCCGTAGTTGGCTTTTCCTGTTCCTTATGGTTTCCTGCAAGAGTACGCTGAAGCTCTTTTAGCCTTTTCTTTTCAGAAAAACTTAAGCCCGCTTTAGGCTTGGTATTTTTCCCTTTACTGACCTGCGGTTTTGCCTTTGGCTTTTGCTTCAAGGTAACGCACCTCCTTCTTCATTTTCTCCTGTTCCTCTAACTGATTGTAGAGATTTTCTGATTTATAGGGGCGTATTCCCGGTGTGAGGAATTTCTGCCTTATCATAAAGTACAGAATCTTTTCTGCCGGAAAGCCGTCCTTTTCGTACATTGCCAAAAAGAAAAACGGCAGCATGACAGCCACCATGATCAGTGCGGATGCCTGTGTCCCAATGATATCTTTGGTACAGATATAAAAAGGAATCCCAACCGCACCTGCCGCACCAAAACAGATGAGCTGGCGTTTTGTCAGATTCATTGCCACCTTTGTCTTGATGCCGCTTAAATTCTTCGGCACTGCGACTGATATTGCCATAAACAGCCTCCTTCCTGATGTATAACGCTGCTTTAATGTGCATAAAAAATAGATTTGCTAAGGGAACCTGTCTTAAATAAGCTGAAGCACAGGATAACGGTATATGCTGCCACTGACCACAAAGCCGTGTGTAGATTGCTCGCAACCGCAACGCTGGATACCAGCACCGCATAGATTGCCACACATACCATGATGAAAAATCCCTGAAATGCCAAAGCACAAAGTCCCTTGATATAATTACTTCCGATGCCGCCCCATTCCCGGTTGCTGAGTGTCGCAAACGGAACCGGAGCCACTGAAACATAAAGGTATATTTCAATCATTCGCCCATATAGCATGACGGTGATTAGCAGGGAAATGATTTTCATACATAAGCTGACAATCATGGTCTCTATTCCAAGTCCTATCAGTTCGCCTATCCCCATGGTGGAGAGCTGGCTGTTAAACATGGACTGTAACGTACTCGTCACATCAAGTGTCGTGGAGCCTGTAATAACTCCTGCCGCACTTGTAACGATATGGTTTCCCACATCAAAAATTGCCATGGTAATGTCAGAGGTATAGCTGACAAGCAATACTGCAATACATGCTTTCACAAGATAACGGAAGAAAAACTCACTCCCCATCTCATGCATGTTATTCTTATCCATTACCATGGTAATCAGCTCATAGCAGAGAATCGCACTAATGATCATCCCTGCTATGGGCACCATGACTGTATCTGACAGATTATCTATCATGGAAAAAATACCTGCGTTCCAAGAGCTGGGTGTCTGCCCAACCTCTCCGGCGATTGTTCCTACTTTCGTATTCACGTCAGTAAACATCGTTTCGAGATTGTCCAGCACCCATCCTTGCAGCATTTCCTTTATAAATTCAGTGATTTTCTCAATAATTGACCCCATGAATTATGAGAACAGTGTTGAAAGCTGTGGAATCACCGTCTGTGCCACGATAATGATACCGCCTCCGGACATAAGCTGCTTGATACCCTGTGACTTTGCACCGGGATTATCATTACCATAGCCCTCCAGGAGATTGATAACTCCCCAAACACCTACACCTGCTCCGATCGCGGTTACTACCGTCTTTAATCCTGTTACTGCTGTTGTAAAAAATGACATTTTAATCTACCTCGTTCTTTCTCTAATTTTTTACATAAAGAAAGAGTTTTGAGATGTAATAAAATACAAGTCAAAACTCTTTTGCTTCTGGACACAATGTCCAGAGGTTAATGGTTCCATATTCAGTTTTCGGTTCTGCACTTTTAGACATCCTGTCCAAAAGCTGCCGTTTCAGTTGTATCGCCCCCAACTTCTCCGCAATCAAAGGCATCATCTACCTCCGTATCCGGTCTGACTTTCATGCGATGCAGATGCTTCACATAATCCTCAATGTCAAAAGCATTTTTCGGGTCATAATCGGACAGCTCTTTGTACCGCTTGTGCTTCGTTATATCAAACTTATCTGAGAAAAAAGGTCTCACGCCCCTAAGCTGCATGATACATTTTCCACCATCCATGACCGCTATCTCATCCTGACTCATCAGCTCTTTTCCGGTCTTTTGATAATTCAGACCGTAGGACTGGCTCGTACCTCTTGTATCCGATGTATTATAAAGGTCAATCGTTTCTTTACCCAATACTTCCGCCAACTCTTTTAACGTGGTCTTTTCCTTTCCTCCAAGGAATAAGGTGGTATCACAGTTGCCCTCTATAGTGTCTGCATTGTCCTTATAAATCGCCTTGAGCTGGGATTTTGACTGCAAAATAATAGAAGCTGATATTTCACGGCTACGGATTGTAGCAATCAGCTTCTCAAACTGTGGAATCTGCCCGATGTTCGCAAACTCATCAAGGAGCATACGCACATGAACCGGGAGCCTTCCGTTATAAACATCATCTGCTTTATCACAAAGCAGGTTAAAGAGCTGTGAATACATGATTGATACCACAAAATTAAATGTGGCATCGGTATCGGAAATAATAACGAATAATGCTGTCTTTTCCTCTCCCAGAGTATCAAGCTCCAGCTCGTCATATTCCATAAGGTCACGCAGCTCCTTAATATCAAATGGCGCTAACCTCGCACCGCAGCTAATCAGGATTGATTTCGCTGTCTTTCCGGCAGCAAGTTTGTACTTTTTGTACTGTCTTACTGCAAAATGATTGGGTTTATCCGCTTCCAGCTCCTCAAACAATAAGTCCACGGCATTTTTAAAATTCTCATCGTCCTCCCTGGCTTCGCTGGCATCAATCATATCAATCAGCATTGCGAAATTCTGCTCCTCTTCCGGAGCTTCATACCAGATATAAGCGATAAGTGCCGTATAATAGAGCTTTTCAGCCTTTACCCAGAAGTCCTCACCGGATTGCTGTCCCTCTCCTTTGGTGTTGACTATAATCGTGTTTACAAGTTTCAAAATATCCTTTTCGCTCCGAATGTAGGCGAAAGGATTGTAATGCATGGATTTAGCAAAGTTTATGGTATTCAAAACTTTTATCTTGTACCTGCCCCTCTTTAGCATCTTTCCACACTCAACCAGTACTGTTCCTTTCGGATCAGTGACAACATAAGACGAGTGCATCTGCATCAGGTTCGGCTTCACAAAAAAGCGAGTCTTACCAGAACCAGAACCACCGATAACAAGAATGTTTTTATTTCTTGCATACTTCGGCTCTTTCGGTCTGCCCGACATCATCAGCCGTTCTGTCTGTGTCAGAAGGACATTATTTTCAAACACAGAGTCCATATATGGCTCTATGTCCTTGGCATTTCCCCACCTTGCGGAACCGTATTCTACACCCTGCCGGAACTTCTTGGCATTCTTGGCTTTGTAATACACCACAAGGCGGAGCGCTATGCCGCCTGCCACACCAATCAGTAAATCTCTTGGGTGGAAGCTGGGCAAAGGATTGGCAAACAGCTTATCAAAACGGTTCATGACTGCCATCATCTTATCAGAAGCATTTGTACCTTCTGATACTCTCCACATCCATGCAACCTTATCACAGAAATATCCAACAAAGATATAGGGCAGATTCAAAAGCACCAGCTTCTTGGTATCCATACCGCCTACTTTTGCTTTCAGATTTTTCGGGATAGCCTTCAGGTCTTTGGTTATGCCTTCAATGATGTTACTCAAAGGCTCTGCCCCCTGTCCTTATTCTTTTCCCGGCTCCGTTCTCTGTTCTTATTCTGTGATACTGCATCCCTGAAGCGTTTCAGTTTCTCCCTTACGGAAGTTCTGCTCTTTCGTTTCTCATTACCATAAACAAATTCCTTGAATGCCTGTGCTACTGCATCGGCATCCCTGCCCTTGAAAAATACCACATATTTCGGCGGGGCCGTTGTCTTGTCTTTCTTGACGGCGAAATCAACATTATATTTACGAGCTACCCGCTCAAAGGATTTGATATTGCCGTCCGTCACTTCGATAGACGAAACTCCCACACCTTCGCCAACCAGCTTTTTCACAGAAGTTTTACCATGCGTTTTCTGTGCTTTCTGCCTGCGGTGGTTCAAATACATCCGCATTGCAGCCTTCAAGACGTTGGCATCCAGTTTAGCGGTCTTAATTACAAGAGCGATTGTTTTCTGCGTTACTTCCTCTTGCATAAGTACCTCCGATCTGCATCTTCCTGTGCGTATGCTTCGCTAAGGCGGAACATACAGCCGATGTAATAAATACCTCATAATTCTCCTTTCCGCTTCTGGACATCGT
>QFCE01000249.1_pt1 | contig 55973 bp, 48 predicted proteins | sample 5346091 | NCBI WGS metagenome assembly QFCE01 (sample SAMN09062252, study PRJNA434731) | Human gut metagenome, whole genome shotgun sequencing project. | isolation source: stool timepoint A chromium assembly | host: Homo sapiens | collected 2015
TAGGTCGCTTTAGAATCGTAATTCTATTGCATTTCTGAAATCTCTTATTTGTCCTGCTCCGTTGTTCAGCTGCCAGATCCGCGAGGTGTTTTCGGCGAAACCGAAAATCCCGAGACCGTGTGCGCCGAATCGTCAGATTCGTGTGCATTTCTTGCTGCGAAGCAGTAAGAATTTTCAGGGTTGTTTCACTGTTCGATTATCAAGGTTCTTCGTTGTCAGCGGTTATCGCTGCAACTTTTATAGAATATCATGTTTTCAATCTCTTGTCAACACTTTTTTTCTATTCTTTTGTGATTCATTTTGTTTTGAATCAGCGCTTATTTACTGCGCATGGACTATATTACCATATCGTCCAGTCCATGTCAACAGCTTTTTTATTTTTCTTTCAGATTTAATCATGCCGCTGGTTTTCATTCTCATACACCTCGCAGAACCGGGCTGCAAAGGCGGGCACCTCTCCGTGCACATACAGATGGGACAGGTCTCCGAAAGACAGCATCCGAAAAGAGGCGATGCCTTTTCTGCGCTCCTCGGTCACCAGTGTAGTCACGGAGCTGGGCAGTGCGCAGGAACCGTGCCAGAGCGGCATGGGAGAAATGTGAAGCAGATGGCTGAGCATGACGCATTCCACGCCGAAGTGGCAGAACAGGGCCACCGTATCCGTATTTCCCTGGTCAGTGCGGTAATAGTTGCCCTCCCGCACATAGCCATGACGGGCCAGGATCTCATCCAGCCCGGCTGCCACCTGATCATAGAGCTCCTTGACATGGCCTTTTCGCATATTCTCTACCTCAAACCAGTGATCCGCCTGATAGAACCGTTCTTCCTTCGTCCAGTCCTCCGGCAGCCAGTCCCAGGCAATCTTCTGCTCTCCCGGACGGGACGGTTCCTGGATCCGGGCCGGAAATTCCTGCAGCCAGTCCTTGACCTCCGCGGTCTGTCCCAGCCGATCCAAAGTGAAGGACGCCGTAGCTCTCGCCCGTCCCAATGGAGAAACATAGAAGTCATCAATACCCATTTTGATCAGGCGCTCGGAAAGATAGCGTGCTTCCCGCCAGCCCTTCTCGGTCAGTGAATCCTTCGCGTAATCCGGGTCTCCGTGCCGTACAATCAACAGTTTCATAAAACACGCTCCTTCCTATCGTACATTTCTGTTATAATATCATCATACCATATCAAAATAAAAACCAAAAGGAGTTTTGTATATATGAAGCGGCATTTTCGTTCACACCATCTTTTTCTACTCATGATTTCTATTCTATTATTACTGTCCTTAACCAGCTGCGCAGTAACAAACAGCGAAAATCAGTCCGGTCACGCCAAAGGCAATTCTTCTGCAACAGACAACAACGCCTCCACCAGCTCCGAGAGTACCGAAACGTCTGAAAGCACTACCGAAACAGATGACGGTAATTTCTCCACCAGCCCTCTCTACAGCAAATACCGGCTTACCTACACAGACGCCACCGGCTACTCTCTGCCCTACTGCCTGTATCTGCCGAAAAAAGAAGTCTTCCCGGAAGATTCCGAAAAGACTTCTTATCCTCTTGTATTGTTTTTACACGGTGCCGGGGAGCGCGGGACGGACAATGAGCTGCAAAATAACGACACCGGCATTGTGCCCCGGCTCACGGATGAAACGTTCTATGCCGCCCACCCGTGCATCCTTGTGGTGCCCCAGTGCCCGGCAGATGCCCAATGGGTGAACACCCCCTGGACGAAGGGCTCTTATTTTGTAGAAGAGACACCCATCAGCCCGGCCCTTTCTGCCGCAAGCGAACTGCTGGACGATATCTGTGCGCAGTATCCGGCTGACACTTCCCGCCTGTATATCACCGGCGTATCCATGGGAGGCTACGGTGCCTGGGATCTGCTACTGCGCCACCCGGACCTTTTTGCCGGGGCCATCATTCTGTGCGGAGCCGGGGATCCTTCTCAGGCCGCCGCCATCGCCCACATTCCCCTGCGCCTGTTCCACGGCGCAAAGGACACCGAGGTGCCCGTATCCGGCAGCCGGGAAATGTACCAGGCGCTGCTGGATGCCGGAGCAAAAGATGTCCAATATCAAGAATACCCAGACATTGGCCACTGGATCTGGCTCAATGCCTGGGATGAACCCGGTCTTCTCGACTGGTTGTTTTCTGTTTCCAAATAATTTTTACCAGAAAATCTGGCGAATGTCGTTGAACATGACGAATACCATCAACGCCATGAGCGCTACCATACCGACCATATGGACAAAGCCTTCTTTTTCCGGGTCGATGCCCTTTCCGCGGATGGCCTCAAGAATGAGGAACACGAGGCGGCCGCCATCCAGCGCCGGGATGGGCAGCAGATTCATGACGCCCAGGTTGGCCGACAGTAGGATCGCGATGTTGAGCATATTCAGCCACACGTAAAAGGCCCCGTCTGACCGGCTTTCCTCATACGTATCGCCGATATAATTCACGATACCCACCGGGCCGGACACCTCATTGGCCCCCACCTGACCGTCAAAGAGCATCCCCAGGCTTTTCAGCGTGGTGCTGATCCAGTATTTCACCTCATAGGCACTGTATTTTAACGTGGTAAACACGCCGCCCCGGGTACGGATGCCGGAGCCGGTAAACCCAAGGTAGTAATTGCCGTTCTCTGCCTGTCTGGGTGTCAGTGTCACCGTCCGTTTCTCCCCGGTCTCGCCATCCCGATAGGTCACCTCCACCGACGCATCTGCATTTTTCTGATTCAGCTGAACGAACAGCGTCACCTCTCGGTAAACGTGGATGTTCGTGTGGTTCAGGCGAAGGATCGTATCTCCTGCCTCGATGCCCGCCTCCTGTGCCGGAAACCCATCTGTCACCTTCCACACCACCGGTGCGTCATAGCCGATGCTTCCCACAATAAACAGGGAAAGGATAAAGGCAAGGATAAAATTGAAAACCGGCCCGGCTGCCACCACAGCGATCCGTGCGCCCACCGGTTTATTGTTAAACGCATTGACGTCGTCGCTGTCCTCGTCCTCTCCCACCATGAGGCAGGAGCCGCCGAAAGGAAGCAGCTTGATGGAATATCGCGTCTCCCCCCACACATGGGAAAGGAGCCGTGGGCCCATCCCCAGGGAAAATTCCGTCACGGTAATGCCGTTTTTCTTGGCCAGCAGAAAATGTCCCAGCTCATGGAACACCACGATCAGGCTGAAAATCAGCAATGCCAGTATGATTTTCAATCTACCACCTGCTTTCTATTCTTTCATATACTTCCCGCTCCACGCCGAGAATATCCTCCACGGAAGGGGAAGTCAGCGTCAGATGACTGTCCATGCAGTCCTCGATGATATCCGTGATATCCAGATAACGGATCTTGCCGTCCAAAAACAGACTCACCGCTTTTTCATTGGCCGCATTGTACACGGTAGGCATGGAACCGCCCTCCCGCAGGGCACGGTAAGCCAGCGTCAGGCCCCGGAACGTCTCTGTATCCGGCTTTTCAAAGGTGATCTGGGAAAGCTTCCAGAAATCCAGCCGGTCGCCGGGCAGATACCGCCGCTGAGGATAATACAGGGCATATTGAATAGGAAGCTTCATATCCGGTGTGCCCAGCTGGGCGATCACCGCACCGTCATCAAATTCCACCATGGAATGAATGATGCTCTGGGGCTGCACCACCACCTGGATCCGCTCGGGATCCACGTCAAACAGCCACTTCACTTCCATGACCTCCAGCCCTTTGTTCACCAGCGTGGAGCTGTCAATGGTGATCTTCCGGCCCATAGACCAGTTGGGATGCTTCAGGGCATCCTCCGGCCGGATATGCTCCAGCTCCTGGCGTTTTTTCCCGCGAAAGGGGCCGCCGGAAGCCGTCAGCAAAATTTTCGAAATATGATTCTGCCGTTCCCCGTTCAGCGACTGAAAAATCGCACTGTGCTCGCTGTCCACCGGTAAAATGGACACCTTGCGCTCCTTTGCCAGCGGCATGATGATATGGCCCGCTGTCACCAGCGTCTCTTTATTGGCCAGCGCAATATTTTTCCCTGCACGGATGGCCGCCACTGTCGGACGGATGCCGATCATGCCCACAATGGCCGTCACCAGAATCTCCGATTCCGGAATCTGGGCCACCTCCAGAAGGCCTTCCATGCCCCAGACGATTTTCGTCGGCAGATCCCGCACCATGAGCCGCAGCTGTTTGGCATTCTCCTCACTCCATACGGCCGCCAGTTTTGGCCGGAACTCTCGGATCTGCTGCTCCAGCAGCTGAATATTCGAGCCTGCTGCCAGCGCCACCACCTTGATGTCCCGGTTATTGCGCACCACTTCCAGTGTCTGCGTTCCGATGGAACCCGTAGATCCCAGAATCGCAATTTTCTTCATGCTTTATCCGTCCTTTCCTACAGTAAAAACGATGCCAGCGTGAAAATGATCGGCGCCGTCACAATGATACTGTCAAACCGGTCCAGAATGCCGCCGTGGCCCGGAATGAGCGTCCCGTAATCCTTAATGTCATGATTGCGCTTGATGGCAGAAGCCGCCAGGTCGCCGATCTGGGAGATCACCGCACCTGCCGCACAGCAGATAAAAAATGCCAGCACCACCGACTGCTCTGATTCCACCAGGCCGATACGCTCTCCCACCGCGCCGTAAGCCGCACCCAGAAGGGCAGAGCCCACGATACCGCCGATGCCGCCCTCCACGGATTTCTTCGGGCTTAAGATGGGCGCCATCTTATGTTTTCCAAACAACATGCCCACCACGTAGGCACACGTATCACAGCCCCAGGCACAGAAAAATACCAGCCCCGTCAGGTACGCGCCGTTCTCCAGGCCCCGCAGCTGATACAGATAAGACAGCATGAACACCACGTACACCACGCCGAACAGCGCTTCCATAATGTCCTCCGTCCGGTATTTCGGATAGTCAAACACGTACACTGTCAGCAGGCAGATGAGAAAACCCAACAATAACTCCTCGATATAGCTCTTACCGCCCACATACAGCACTGCATAGTACACGGCAGTGAACAGGTATCCCAAAATACCCAGGATATTTTTTTCCATATGAAATACCCGGTACAGCTCATACAGACCGATGAAAGAGATGGCCGCCACCACGGCAAACATCACGTTGCCGCCCAGGATAATGGAGGCCGCCGCCACGATCACAAGCACAATGCCGCTGATCAATCTGGTTACAAACACCGCTACTCCTCCTTTACCCCGCCATATCTTCTGTCTCTGCTATTATATTTCTCAATGGCCTCCGCCAATTCCTCTTTTGTAAAATCCGGCCAGGGCGTATTCGTAAAATAAAACTCCGTGTAGGCCAGCTGCCACATAAGGAAGTTGGACAGCCGCAGCTCCCCGCTGGTGCGGATGAGCAGATCCGGATCCGGAATGCCTGCGGTATCCAGATAATTGGAAATGGTTTCCTCCGTCACCGAGGTGGGATCCAGTTTCCCCGCTGCCACATCCTCCGAGATGTGCCGCACCGCCCGGGCGATCTCATCCCGGCTGCCATAATTGATGGCAATGGTAAAATTCAGGCCATCGTTGTCTTTGGATGCCTCCTCCAGCTCCCGGATCCGTGTCTGGATATCGGGATCCAGACCGGTCTTGTCACCGATGACCCGCACCTTCATCCGGTTCTTCTTCGCGGTGTTCAGGCAGGTCTTCATATAATTGCGAAGCAGCGTCATCAGCGCGTCCACTTCTCCCTTGGGCCGGGACCAGTTTTCCGTGGAAAACGCATACACCGTCAGGTATTTGATACCCATTTTGTAAGCATCCTCACAGATGCGTTCCACGTTCTTGCTTCCCTGGGCGTGCCCGTAATTGCGGGGCATTCCCTTGCTCTTGGCCCAGCGGCCGTTTCCATCCAGAATAATCGCAACATGCTGCGGTACATTCATGTCTTTCTCCTCCTCATCCCTGCAATCGAAAACAAGGGGGCAGCGCATGTGTGACTGCCCCCTTACGATCTGTTCTGTCCTATACGGTCATGATCTCCTTGGATTTCTCTTCGATCTCTTTGTCGATATTGGCAATGAACTTGTCTGTCATCTTCTGCAGCTGTCCCTCCAGATCCTTGATCTGATCCTCGGAAACCTCTGTTCCCTTCAGCTTCTTGAAAGCATCGTTGCCGTCACGACGGATGTTGCGGACTGCAACCTTGGCAGCCTCACCCTTCTTCTTCACATCCTTTGCCAGCTCTTTTCTGCGCTCCTCGGTGAGCTCCGGGAAGATCAGGCGGATCACCTTACCGTCATTGTTCGGGTTGATGCCGATATCAGACGTCATGATCTCCTTCTCAATGGCTTTGATCAGACTGGACTCCCAGGGCTGGATCTGGATCATTCTTGCCTCCGGCACAGTCACATTCGCCAGCTGCTGGATCGGTGTGGGGGTTCCGTAATAATCAACTCTGAGCTTGTCCAGCACGTGAGGGTTCGCACGTCCTGCACGGATCGCTGCGAATTCCTTCACCAATCCGTCATAGGTCTTCGTCATCTTGCTCTCATATACCGCTAACTTCTCATCCATAATAAGTCCTCCTGTTTTACACGGTCACCTTGGTTCCCGTAAATGTACCTTTCACTGCATTGGCAATGCCGTCCTCGGCGTTCAGGCCGAATACGTACATCGGCATGTGGTTCTCCATACACATGATGGACGCCGTCATATCCACCACCTGAAGCTTCTTGTCGATCACTTCCTGGATGGATACCTCGTCATACTTCTTCGCATCGGGGTTCGTCTTCGGGTCACTGTCGTACACGCCGTCCACTGCTTTGGCAAGATAGATGGCCTCCGCCTCGATCTCGATGGCCCGCAGCACTGTGGTCGTATCCGTGGAAAAATACGGATGTCCCGTGCCGCCTGCAAAGAAGGTCACGATGCCTTTCTCAAAATACTTCATCACACGGTCCTTGGAAAACAGCTTCGTCATCGTGCCGCACTCAAAGGGGGTGAGGATCTGTGTCTTCATGCCCACATACCGGAAAATCTCCGACACATAAATACAGTTCATCACCGTAGCCAGCATACCGATCTGGTCTGCCTTCGTCCGGTCGATGGTCTGGCTGGAACGGCCTCTCCAGAAATTGCCGCCGCCGATAACGATGGACACCTCCATGCCGTCATCCACCAGCTCCTTCACCTGCTTCGCAACGCCGATGACCGTCGCCTCGTCAAATCCTGTCTTCTTATCTCCTGCAAGCGCTTCACCGCTCAATTTCAGTAAAATACGTTTCATTTGAACAATTCTCCTGATTCTGTCATTTAATAGTTTTATTTTACCATATATTCGGAAAATTTCAACCCGCCGGAACGATTAATTGTTCATACCTGTTTTCAGGAAATCCCAACTGTTTTCCTTCCACCTGATCGTGATCGGATCATTAAAAAATCCCCGCCAGCCGCCTCTGGTTTTCACCAGTCCACAGCCATCGGGGATTTTCTTTTGTATCGCTTTGTTTATACGTTGATCTCTGCCTTGACGCCCAGCAGTTCTTTGTTCTCTTCCAGCACCGGGCGGACAAAGTTCTTCAAATATGCGTCTACCTGCACCTGGGATCTGCCGGTGTATTTGGACGGATCCATGGTCTTGGCCAGCTCTTCCTCGGTCATGCGGAAGGCCGGATCTGCGGCGATGAGCTCCAGCAGGTTGTTGTCGCCGCCGTTGACTTTGACGTTCTTGCCTGCTTCCATGGACAGGGTACGGATCTTCTCGTGCATTTCCTGACGGTCGCCGCCTGCTTTCACCGCATCCATCATGATGTTCTCGGTTGCCATGAAGGGCAGCTCGGCGCGGAGGTGTTTCTCCACAACCTTCGGATATACCACCAGACCGTCTACCACGTTGAGGCACAGATCCAGGATGCCGTCGATGGCAAGGAAGCCCTCAGCGATGCTCAGCCGCTTGTTGGCGGAGTCGTCCAGTGTCCGCTCAAACCACTGGGTGGCGGAGGTGATGGCCGGATTCAGGGCGTCGATCATGACGTAGCGGGACAGGGATGCGATCCGCTCGCTGCGCATGGGGTTGCGCTTGTATGCCATGGCGGAGGAACCGATCTGGTTTTTCTCAAAGGGCTCTTCCACCTCTTTTAAATGCTGTAACAGACGGATGTCGTTGGACATCTTGTGGGCGCTGGCTGCGATGCCTGCCACCACGTTCATGACGCGGGTGTCCACCTTCCGGGAGTAGGTCTGGCCGGATACCGGATAGCAGGCGGTGAAGCCCATTTTCTGTGCGATCATGGGATCGATCTTATCAATTTTTTCCTGATCGCCGTCAAACAGCTCCAGGAAGCTTGCCTGGGTGCCGGTGGTTCCCTTGGAACCCAGCAGCTTCAGGCTGCCCAGCACATAATTCAAGTCATCCAAATCCATCATAAACTCATTGAGCCACAGGGTGGCACGTTTTCCCACGGTGGTGGGCTGTGCAGGCTGGAAGTGGGTGAAAGCCAGGGTGGGCTGTGCCTTATATTTGTCTGCAAAGTTTGCCAGCTCAGCGATGACGTTGACCAGCTTTTTGCGCACCAGCTTCAGCGCCTCTGCCATGATGATGATGTCGGTGTTGTCTCCCACGTAGCAGGAGGTTGCTCCCAGATGGATGATGCCCTTTGCCTTGGGGCACTGCACGCCGTAGGCGTATACATGGGACATGACATCGTGGCGCACCAGTTTTTCCCGCTCCTGGGCCACTTCATAGTTGATGTCCTCGGCGTGGGCCTTCAGCTCCTCGATCTGCTCCTCTGTGATGGGCAGTCCCAGCTCCCGCTCGGTCTCTGCCAGGGCGATCCACAGTTTTCTCCATGTACGGAACTTCATATCCGGGGAAAAAATGTACTGCATTTCCCGGCTTGCATACCGCTCAGAAAGCGGGCTTACATATCTGTCTTTCATCATCCATTCTCCTTCTATCGTCTCATTTTCACATCAGGTCTCTTCCCGACTACTTTATCTTTCTTATCGCTGGTACTCGCCCCGGATATCCTCCGTGGGCGGTTCCATGGGATATTTTCCTGTGAAACATCCGGTACAGATGCCTCTTCCTTCCACCATCTCGCTTAACCGCTCTACCCGCAGGTACCCCAGGCTGTCCGCGCCCAGGATCTGGCGGATGTCCTCAATGGAACGGTTGTAGGCGATGAGCTGCTCCCGCTCCGGGATGTCTGTGCCAAAGTAGCAGGGCCACAGGAACGGCGGTGAACTGATCCGCACATGCACCTCGGTGGCGCCGGCTTTTTTCAGCATGCTGACGATCTGGTCACTGGTGGTGCCCCGGACGATGGAATCATCAATCATGATGACCCGCTTGCCGTCCACGGCTTCCTTCAACACGTTCAATTTCACGCGGACACTGGATTCCCGGCTGCTCTGCTTGGGCTTGATGAACGTTCTGCCCACATAACTGTTCTTGACGAAGGCCGTGCCGTAGGGAATACCGGACTGCAGGGAATAGCCGAGCGCCGCCGCATTGCCGGACTCCGGTACGCCCACCACCAGGTCTGCGTCCACCGGGGAATCCATGGCCAGGTATCTGCCCGCCATGATCCGGGTGTGGTACACGCTGATGCCGTCCATGATCGTATCCGGTCTTGCAAAATAAATATATTCAAACACGCAGCGCGCCTGTTTTTCCCGGTCAATGCGCAGGCTGAAATCAGACTGGAGGCCGCCATCCGGGGAAATGGTCACGATCTCTCCCGGCTCCACGTCCCGGACGAATTCTGCACCCAGCGTATCCAGCGCACATGTCTCGGACACGATGAAATACGCATTGTCCCGCTTGCCGATGCAAAGGGGCTTGAATCCAAAGGGATCCCGCACGCCCATGAGCTTTCTGGGGGACATGATGACCAGGGAATAGGCGCCCTTGATCTTCTTACAGGCTCTGGACACCGCCTCCTCCGCCGTCTTGCTGGTGACACGCTCTCTGGCGATGTGGTAGGCGATCACCTCCGAGTCGATGGTCGTCTGGAAAATCGCACCGGAATATTCCAGCTCCCGGCGAAGCTCCGGCGCATTGATCAGGTTGCCGTTGTGGGCCAGACCCAGCGTTCCCTTGATGTAATTGAGCACCAGCGGCTGGGCATTTTCCCGGGTACTGCTGCCCGCTGTGGAATAGCGCACATGGCCGACACCGATGTTGCCTTTGAGTCCCGCCAGGATCTCCGGCGTGAACACTTCATTTACCAGTCCCATATCTCTGTGGGAAGACACCTTTCCCTTCGGACCGCTGGTGTCGCTCACCGCGATACCGCAGCTCTCCTGCCCTCTGTGCTGCAGGGCAAACAATCCGTAATAGATGGAAGAGGCCACATCATTGCCGTCAAAATCATACATGCCGAATACGCCGCACTCCTCATGCAGTGCATCCGAATACTCCATCTGCTCGTAAATCTGCTCTTTTTTCATTCTAACCAATGCCCTTTCGTAACGTCTCCGCAATGTCCAGTTTACGCAAATTATATAATAACTTTTTTCAAAAAGCAACAGGTTCAGCTGTTCTCCCTGTCATACTCCCGTTTCAGTTCTACCACGGGCAGGCTTTTTTTCTCCGGCACAATGGCTTCCGCCTCCCCGAGAAACGAGAAGATCTCTCCCTCCGAAAAGCCCTCGAAGGCCGCCCGCTTCGTAAACTCCTCCCGGGGGACCATCAAGTAAAGTGTCCCCAGCAGCGCCTGTCCCGACGCCTCGCTCCGGAGCTCCTCATGGGCCTTTTTCATACAGGAAAACGCCTCATCAAACAGGTACAGGGCGGCGTAGGCCAGCCCCTTATTGTTCCACACATTTCCGTAAAAATCACCGGTCAGCTCCTGGTTTTTGCGCATCCCCAGGATCTGGTTGTACATGCCGATGGCCCGGCGGTATTTCCGGTCGCCCAGAAAATAATCGCCTTTCTGTTTCAGCCGCTCCATCTCCGACACATGCTCCATGCCGTCCAGAAACCGGGTCAGCTGCTCGATCTCCGCCCGGGTGCAGTACCCGGTGTTGGTCAGCAGGATCTCCATAAAATTCCGCAGGGATTTTCCCCGGTAATACTCCGCATAGAGAAGCTTGGCAAGCCGGGGCATCAGAAGCTGCCTGTCCACCCAATCGCACAGATCCTCGCAGAAAAAGCCGCTGTCCAGCAGCCACACATAGCTGCTCACATAGTAGCACAGCTCCTCGATGGTCCAGATCCGGATGCCCACTGCTTCTATATAATAAGGCCTGGCGGCCTTTTTTTCATGGCATAAAATATATCCGCTCATCCACCCATTCCTCCTGTGCTACAGCTTCAGCCGCTCTGTCCATGTGAAATCCGAGGCCGGGAACCATTCCCCGAAGCCGCAGTCCTTCACGTCGATCCGGCACTCCCGCACGCCCGTAAAGGTGATGGACAGCCGCAGGCGGGTCGTTTTATTGGGCCGCTTGGGCAGGCCGTCCAGGGGCACCCGGATCTTTCGCGTCTCCGACCGGTCGATGGTCTGGATGCACAGCTCGATGCTTTCTTCCTTGTCCAGCAGGAACTCACAGCTCCCTTTGGCCTCGAACCAGTTCACCCCGGCGGAAATGATGCCGAAATATTCCTTTCGCCCGTTGCGGAACACGTCCATACCGATATTGTGGGTGATCTTGTGTTTGCCCATGAAGAGAAATTCCATGCCTCTGGCGGCATTGGCCTCATCCATGGCCCGGTAACAGGCGCCCTTGACGTACAGGTTTTTCCCGGAGAACACCCGCCTGCCCCGGCAGAGCAGCTTCAGCGACTGGGCATACCAGTCCGTGTCGAAGCCGTCCCCGGTGAGATATACCGTCGAAAAAATATTGGAGCGGAACATTTCCTCGATGAAATGCAGAAACGCCGCATCCTTCTCCCGATCTGCTGCCTCGCCCCGGCTCATGACGCTCTTGTCCTCCGGCACAAAGGACAGCTCCCCGGCCGGATGCACCGTCACCACCTTGGGGAAAGATTTCCGGTGCACGAACAGATCATAGGCCTCCAGATGATCCTTCTCACAGTGAAACAGCGCCACATGATACGCCCGCAGCTCCTGCTTCTGATGAATGACATAATAATAGAAGCTTTCCTGATAATCCTGGAGGCTGGCCTGCTCTTCGGAAAAGCCCAGCAGCCGGATGACCTCCTCCATGACAGAAATGATGCCCGGATGGAGATCCGGCAGGGTAAATACAATCCGGCTGATGTTTTCCGGTGTACAGTCTGTGCTCACCAGCCGCAGCGACCGGCGGATGAACAGCGCCAGCAGCTCCTTTGGATCGCCCCCCAATGGATGCTCCTCCCCCCGGCAGCTCATCATGGCCTCGATGATCAGATTGTCCAGCAGCACGCCCCGGCCTTCCCTGGCCGCACGAAGCGCCTCCTGGCCGCACACGTATCCTTCCGTCCCCGGCAGCTTTAAGAGCACCGCCGGGATCTGAAACTTTTCCAGTCCCAGAGAAAGATCCGCCGACTCGGGCTCCTTCATTTTTGCATTATAGAAGCTGATCTGCGCCGCCTGGGCGGTCAGCTCATATCCGATGATCCACGATTCTGCCATCCGTGTCCGTCTCCTTTTTATCGTTTCCCTGTATCTTCTGTCTTTCTGATCTGGAAGAAATGCTTCACCAGCGCCTCCTGCCCGGCGTACTGCTCCAGCAGCTCCCGGCCGGTCAGCTCATCGTGCAGATCCTGGCAGATGAGCATGTCGTTGATGAGGTGGTATTTGTCCCGGCCGCCGCTTAAGAACACATCGTCCCGGCACACATGGGTCTCTTCTGTCTTCTTCTCCGGCTCTCCCGGGATTTCCTCCGTGATAAAATAGTCCAGCGCATCCCCGTAAAACAGGGTGAACTCCCGGTTATAAACGCCGCCAAAAACCTCCGGCAGACGCTCCTTTCCATAGGTCTCCTGCTGCTCCGCCCCCACGGTGTTCAGCCGGAAATGCACGTACACCTGCCGTCCCGGCGCGGTGCGGTATTCCACAAAATATTTATCCGAAATGAAATAGGGCTCCAGCAGATGTCCCGGCAGCTTCTGATAGAAGGCAAACCGGTATTCCCCGCAGGCCATCTGCTCCAGCAGCTGACGCACGGCCTCCTCCTGCCGGAAGATCATGCCCGGATGCTCCGCATAATATTTGAGCAGCGCCAGGCGGCACACATCAGTAGAAAGCCCCTGCTCCCGGTACCGGGTCTCCAGCTGCTCGAACAGCCGCCGGTCCGGGTGTTTGCGATCCAGAAAATATTCCCAGGAAAGATAGGAAAGGTAGGCCCGCTCCACCATACCATGGCCGCCCTGCTGCAGGTACTGCTTCAACAGGTCAAAGTCCGCCATATCCGCCGTCCCGGTGAACAGCCGCTGCATGAGGATCCGCTCCGTCAGGAAAAAGGTCTGCAAGTCAAAATTTTCCCCGGCATCCCGGATGCACAGCAGTTCTTCCATGCTGCCCTCGAAATAATCGCACAGATACTGGAGCACCGTCTCGTCGTATTTGTGCTGCAAAAATGCCCCGTGGCACAGCGCCGTCAGATAGGCATCCTTTTCGTATTCTTTTCGCCGGATGAGCCGTATGCACAGGCGCACCAGCAGCTTGGGAGAAACTTTTTCATAGCCGTATTCTTTTACCAGCTCGTAGGTCCGGTCGTACATGCCTCTGGAAATGTAGATCTCCACCAGGCGCACCCGGTCCGCAGCGTTCAGAGACGCCGGTGCAATATCAAACAGGCTCTCCTCCAGAAGCTCCGCGTCATAGTTTTCATAACAGTAGGCCAGAATGTCCCCCCGGATCTTTTCCCGGAATTCCGGTTCCAGGAAGGGCAGCTTCACCAGCTTTGTAAACTGCATGATATTGTCGCTGTTGATGACATAATATTCGCTTTTCCCACAGCAGCGGTACATAAGGATCATGCCGTCCTCCGGGAAAAAGGATTCACACACCGGCAGAAACCGCTCGGTATCCAAAAGCTGCCGCAGTTCGTACTCTTCCTCGTCCACGTAGATCTCCCCGTGTTCGTCGGTGAATACCAGCTTGCAGTCTTCCATATACATGTTCACATAGGCCCGCTGCTCCTGCACCGGTACCGTCTGCCAGGTGTCCACAAACTTGTGCACCGCCGTCACCCTGGAAAAATGCCGTCCCCGGCACACCACCTCGTGGAGGAACAGCATGCCTGTCAGGGAACGGGCCAGCTCCTTGGTGAGCATTTCCTCGTGGAGGAACACATTGTAAAGAAACGCCAGATTCCGGTCAATGTGCTGTTCCATGAGCTGTTCCGTGACAAATTTGTCGATCTGGGGTTCAAACTGCTGATAAATGTTGCCGTAGGACTTCCGGTACCGGTACAGGTTCGTGTAAAGGAACGCCTTGCGCCGGTAGTCCAGCGTGTTGTTGTACTGGAAATACATGACCAGCGGCAGCGGCAACCGGGAACGCACATGATCCCCCACCGTATATATGTAATACTCGTACAGACCGGCGATGTTCAGATTCCGCTCCACGCCCTCCTTATACCAGCTGAAATATTTCCGCTGCCGGAAGCCGCCCCGCATGAGGCAACTGATGATGGCACCCAGCAGCGTCTCGGAAGGAAATTTGTCATACAGGCCGGTAAGCAGCCGGATCATGGCCCGGTCGTAGTACCGGCTCTGCTGGGCCAGCGTGCCCAGCTGCATGGCCATCTGCTCGTCCACCAGGCCTTCCTTTAACGCCCAGAGGTAGATCCGCACCTCCAGCCGCGTCAGCTTTTTCAAAAGCTCCGGTTCCTTTTTCAGCAGAAAAAATCCCTCCGCCAGCAGCAGGGGACTGGCACAGCCATAGGCGATCTGCTCCCGGATATCCTCCAAAATGCGGGCAGCGCCTGCCTTTCTGTACTCCGGCATCTGCAGCAGGATCCACAGATACTGCCAGCACTCCCGATCCCGGTCATGCTGGTTCAAAAGATCGCTGCACGCTTTTTTCCGCTCTTCCTCCGAGCCGTGCCTCTGGCTGAGCCACGTATGGGCTGCTGCCAGCAGCGGATCCTTCATCCGCTTCGGGTCCTGGGCCACCCCGGAAAGGATCCGGGCCGTCTGCTCCTTCTCCCCGGCCAGATCTAGGAAAAATGCCTGTAACAGGGGATCTGCGCCCCGCAATTTTCCACCGGCTGCCAGCTCATTCATCCCTTTTTGCATCTGTTCCAGCATATGCTCTTTGGAGGATTTGCCGGTGCGGTAATCCAGCCACTGCTCCGTCATGGAAAGCCGCAGGGCAGAGAGCGTTCTTCTCTGGGCCCGGGCCTTTTTGTGCTGTTCCTCCTCCGCTTTTCTTGCCTTTACGGTAAAGGTCAGCTCCTGGGTCTTGGTGCGGATGGTGATGGAGCCGCAGTTTAACCCCGCGTGGAGACGGGACACCTCCACCAGGAACGGAAAATCACAGTATTTTCCCACAAAATCCTCGGAGGTTACGGTTTTTTTCCGCAAAATCAGAAACGGCGCATCCACAGAAATGTCCCCGTGAAGATATCCCCAGTTCTCTTTTTCCAGCGGGATGCTGCCCTGGAGCGTCTCCTTCATATCGTTCAGTTCCAGGCAGTCCTTACCCAGCCGCAGGCTGCAGCGCTTCTTTTTATGTACGCCGATAAGAAATTCCTCCATGGCCGCCCGGGTCAGCCCCGTGCGTTTCAGGCACCGATACAGCGTCTTCTGGTCATCTTCATTTTCCGAAAAAATCTGTTCAAAAGAATCGGAAATAAAAATCCGGTAGGCTTCCTCATAATCAGAGTTGGCCAGATTCGTAAAATGGAACAGATTACGCACATTTCCCATGGAGGAATCGCTTCCCATCCGCAGGATTTTCACGAAAAACGGAACCTGCACCTCTCCGGCGTCCGTCACCAGCGTCAGGTTCCCGTTCAGCTCCTCCCCGGCATCCAGACCAAAGCTGCAGATCGTGTAGATGATCTGTGCCTGATCCTCGGTGAGAATGCTCTCCTTGATCTTCACCCGGGGTGTCGAGCTGTATACGCGGCCGTGAAGTGCCTTGTGGTTGCGCACTTCCAGCGTGATGCTCCCCTCGTAGATCTCATTTTTGCCCATGCGGACAGAAATACACGCGTCCTCTGTATTCAGTTCGGGCCTTTCATATAGAAACTGCCCCTTCGCCAGCTGTTCTACTACCTGTCTCATCTGTTTGCTTTCCCTGCCAATTCCTGATTTGCCGATTGCTTTTTTCTTGCGTTTTGTATAAAATATGTAGATATACCATACGAATTGCTACATACTCCGTATTCTCGCAATTCTGCTCACCATTCGGATATCGCGTGGCATACGCCCCACTTTTATCCTCATATTGAGCAAGTCGCTAAGCCTCTCAATCACTTCTATGCAAGCATATCGTGATTTCAGGCTTCCGACTTTTGGTATCGTATTAGTATAACACTTTTTCCCACTGCCGCGCAACACTATATGCAATGGGACGAAAGAAATGGAGGTTTTTCTATGAGCGAACAGACACCCGTCATTGAACATAAAGACCATTTTCATGGCAGTGATCTGGAAAAGATCGAAGAAATTTACAGCATCAAAAAAGAAGATATCACCAGTTTTTCCGCCAATGTGAACCCGCTGGGCATTTCTCCGAAGCTTAAGGAAGCGCTGGCAGAGCACATCGATGTGATCACGTCCTACCCGGATCGGGAGTACACCTCTCTTCGCAAGAGCATTGCCCGGTATACCCACACCGACGCGTCCCACATCATCGTGGGCAACGGCGCCACGGAGCTGATCTCTCTTTTTATCCAGATCGAGCATCCGAAAAAAGCGCTGATCATCGGCCCCAGCTACTCGGAGTACGAGCGAGAAATTGAACTGGGCGGCGGCACGGCGCTGTACTATCCGCTGAAAGAGGCCAATGATTTTGCCCTGGATGTGCCCCATTTTCTTGGCAAGCTCAACGAAACCATTGATCTGCTGGTGATCTGCAATCCCAATAACCCCACCTCCACCGCCATCAACCGGGCAGATATGCGCCGGATCCTGGACGAGTGCAAGAGCTATGGCATTTATGTTATGGTGGATGAGACGTATGTGGAATTTGCGCCGGACACGGATGCCCTGACCTCCATCCCGCTGTCCCACATTTACAGCAACCTCATCATCCTGCGGGGCATTTCCAAGTTCTTCGCCTCCCCGGGCCTGCGGCTTGGCTATGCGGTCACCGGTAACCAGGATCTGATCAAGGAGATCAATGGCCGGAAAAATCCGTGGACCATCAATTCTCTGGCCGAAGTGGCCGGGGAGCTCATGTTCTCCGATGAAGATTACATCCGGGAAACCCGGGCACTCATTGCAGAGGAGCGCACGCGCATCTACAACATCCTCTCTGCCATGGATACGGTCAAAGTATACAGGCCCACCGCCAACTTCCTGCTGGCCCGCATTTTAAAGCCCGGCATCACCGCCCAGGATCTGTTTGACTACACCATCCGCAGGGGACTCATGATCCGGGACTGTTCTTCCTTCCCGTTTCTGGACGGCAGCTATTTCCGATTCTGCTTTATGAGTCCCAAAAAGAACGACGAACTCATCGCCTGCATCAAAGAGTTGTTGTCATAAGGTACAAAAATACACATGGCAGATTGGGCACATTGCCTTTTCTGCCATTTTTTCATATTTGTTTTGGTTAATATATCTAAAATTTATACACTATTTTTGTGTATATTGACGACATCAAATTTTTATTTTTTCTTTTTTGACGGTAAATGGGAGAAAGGTTGGCACAAGTATTGCGCAGTCCACTTGTCTGTGATAGGATACAGGTGTCGAAAGAAATAAGACAAAACAAACAACAAACAATCGAAAGGGGAAATGAACAATGACTATCATTACAAAGATCTGGGAAAGCTTATGTGCATTATCTGAGGAGATCTACGAAGAGAACTATCGTTAGTTCCGGTAGGCTCCCGGTTCGATGGGCTACCGGACCGGGAGGAAGTGACAGCCCGACATTGCTGACAGACAATATCACAGGAGGATTGATGATTCAGGAACGAATCTTCAATCTATTTTTTTGCCTAATTTTCCAGATACTGACGCATCACTTTCAACGCATTTTTTTCCAGACGGCTCACCTGTGCCTGGGAAATCCCCACCTCTTTTGCCACCTCCATCTGGGTTTTTCCTTCAAAATACCGCAGATGGATGATATGCGCCTCCCTCTTTCCCAGACGCTTTATCGCCTCGCTCAGCGAAAGATCCTCTACCCATCTTTCTTCTTTATTTTTCTTATCGCTGACCTGATCCATCACATAGAGCGTATCCCCGCCCTCTGTGTAGACGGGTTCATACAGGCTCACCGGACTTTGGATGGCATCCAGCGCTGTGGTAATATCCTCGCTGCTGATGCCGATCTCCTCTGCGATCTCGTTGATGGTAGGCTCCCGCAGATTTTGTTTCGTCATATGTTCCCTGGCATAGATTGCCTTGTAAGCGGTATCCCGCATGGAACGGCTCACCCGGATAGAATTGTTATCCCGCAGATACCGGCGGATTTCCCCGATGATCATGGGCACCGCATAGGTAGAAAACTTCACCTGCAGTTCTACATTGAAATTGTCAATGGCTTTGATCAGACCGATGCAGCCGATCTGGAACAGGTCGTCCACATTTTCATTGCTGGAAGAAAACCGCTTGATGATGCTGAGGACCAGCCGCAGGTTCCCCTCAATGAATATCTGCCTTGCCTCCCTGTCCCCGCGGATGATCCTCTGAAAAAGAGCGTCCTTCTCCTCGTTGGTCAGAAGCGGCAGCTTTGCAGTGTTGACCCCACAGATTTCGACTTTATTCACAGCCATGACAGCATCCTCCTCGTATGTTTTATGATGTATACAAGAAGGATTCTCACTATCCTCATGGAATATACGAAGGGCCGGAAAATTTCATAAAATTTCAGCCCTTGACAATACTATCATCTTCCGTATTAACTTACGTATTTTCTTCCTCCTACGCCGCCGCATTGGCATTGATTGTATCTATAATTTTCCTGATCCCCATCCACACAGTCAAATCTGTGAATATCTCGGCCACACTTCCCTGATCCGTAAATGGCGATTCCTGAAGAACAGAAAGATCTTTCATCATTCCATTATGAACAATGTATTCTACAATCTGATTTACAAAGTAAATCTGTCTGCTATCAAGATTGGTATTCGTCAGGTATTCCGAAAATGCCTCTTTTGCAGCATTCATATCCAGTCCAACAATTTCACGGACAAATTCCCCAAGTGGTTTGTTGCCAAATTCCTGTTCATAATCCTGTTTTGTGCCAACTTCACGCCATAACACCTCTTCCAATGCAGCGACATCTGTTGACGTCAATGGTTGATTGGTCTTCAATTTGGCGATGGCAATATTATCCTGGTGTTGGCGGATATAAAACTCTGCTTTTGCCTTGTAATTTTTCAATTCATCATTTTCAAGTTCGGATTCTTTCCATTCTGTTGAGAGCAGTTCATCTGTAAAATTGGTGATATATTTTATTTTCCCTTTAGGAATGTACTTCATCAAATCCCGAAGGTTTTCTCGGATCTCTTCGAATTCACGGATTCCGGCATTTTCAATATAATCGGTATGAAGAATTTTATTAATCAGCTCTGACTGTGCCTGAATTTCAGGGATATTGGCTACACCTGCAATCCCGGTAACTTTCTTATGCAAATCTGTACGAGCTTTCGCATACTTTTTACCACGCAGGTAAGCCAGTTCAATTCCATACATCAGTGCATCGAATCGGACCGCACTTGCATCATCCCCGTCCGGCAATATCAACGGTGCAACTTCTTCCCGCACAATCAACGTATCCTCATATGTGAGCGCCCGATAATTGGATTCTGAAGAATACAAATCCACATATTTCAAATGCTGACGAACGGCAAAATTATCCCTCGGTAATTCCTTCACCTTCTCACTCATTTGTTTAACCAGTGCATTGCGATAGGCAATCAGCCTGTCCACCTGATACTCCACATTTTGAAGCTGATAGGAAATTTCAAACTTATAATTAAAAATAGCCCCCTGCAACGCAATCATGTTTGCTGTAGGTTTCCCTTTATTCATTCGGAAAAATTCAAAATTTCCACAGAAATCAAAAATATAGAATTTCTGCTTGTCTTCACCATCCAGCAGACCGGGGCAAAGCCTTGTACCCCGACCGATCATCTGCCAGAATTTCGCCTTGCTCATTACCTTTTTAAAGAATACCAAATTCAGCACTTCCGGCACATCAATCCCTGTATCCATCATATCTACAGAAATTGCAATCTGTGGCATCTTCTTTGCTTCCGAAAACTCATCAATCGCACTCTGCGCATAGGTTATATAATTGTCTATTACCTTTGCATAATTCGGAAGGTGCGGATATTCCCTGTTAAAAATTTCCAATATTTTCTCGGCATGATCATGATTTTTTGCGAAGATAATGGTTTTACCAAGCTTCTGTCCATAATCAATCTTGATGCCTTCCGTCATCAAGATATTTAAAACCTGCTTTATGGTATCCTCATTAAATATCCATGTATTGAGCGCCGACGAACCTATCGATTCCGGCAAATCCCCATGTTCATCCTCAAATGTTTCTTCATAGGCTTCTTTATCCTCTTCCGACAATTCATCATACACGATACCTTGTTCAATGAATTTGAGTTTTGATTCCACAGAAACATAATCAACCAGATATCCATCCTTAACAGCCTGCTCCAAATCATATCCATACGTTGGAACGCCATTATCCAATTCAAACACTCTATATGTATTTTTATCAATCTCGTCCTTTGGTGTAGCTGTAAGTCCAACTAATGGTGCATCAAAATAGGAAAATATATCTTTGTACTTGTTATAAATCGATCGATGCGCTTCATCACATATCACCAGATCAAAATGACCACATGTAAATAGTTTTCCATCATTATCATTTACTGTGTCAATACAATTCATCATCGTCTGGTAGGTCGAGAAGACACAATGCGCCTGATAGTTGTCCTTTTCCTCAACAAGATTGGTACAGGATAAATTGGGCAGCATATTTACAAAACTTCTCTTGGCCTGCGTGACCAGGGAATTTCTGTCAGCCAGGAAAAGAATGTTCTTTATCCAACCAGCTTTCAGCAAACAATCACACAATGCGATTACTGTTCTTGTCTTCCCCGAACCTGTCGCCATAACAAGCAACGCTTTCCTGCGGTTTTTTACGTCAAAACTGTTACATACCGCTTTGATCGCAGCTTCCTGATAATAGCGCCCTGCGATATTCTTATCCACCACAACGTGCTTCAGACTTGTCCGCATGGTCAATAAATTGAACCATTTCTCCAGATCTCTTTTCGAATAAATCATCGAACATTTTCTTTCAGGGTATTGCCCATCAATAATATGCGTCTCAAATCCATTGGTCAGAAAAACCACCGGCCGCCTCTTATATTTTTGCTCTATCAAATCTGCATAAAGCTTCGCCTGCTGCCTTCCCTTAGAAACATCCACGCAGGTTCTTTTTGCTTCGATGATCGCCAATGGCCGATGCATGTCATCATAAAGAACATAATCGGCAAAACCCACTTCTGATTTGTTGGGCATTCCAGGGAGTTCCACTTCATTCATCCAGTCCTTGCCTTCGGTCCAACCGGCATCTATCAGCATCGAATCTATGTACAGCTTCCTTGTTTTATATTCCGATAAATCAAGCGGCTTTGGAACATAAGTCTGCTGTTGCTCCTGTCTGCGGGCAGATAACTCTTCCTTTAACGAAGCATTCTCTGCCATCAACTTCTGCAAATCCAGTTCCTGCTTTACAAACCTTTCCTGCTCTTTTTCTAACTTTGTCTTTGCAGCATCAGCAGTTTCCTTTGATTTCTTTGCTTTTTCTATCCGCGAGGTAATGAGCGTTTTATCAAAAGAACGCTCTACATACTGATCTGAATAACAATATGAAACAAAATCCAAATATATAAACAGATTTTCAAGACAGAGCATGGCCTCGTCTCTTCCCAATTTCTTGTTATTATGCGCAACACTGTTTCCGCTTCTGCGGATATAATCCATCCGTTTCCATAAATCCGGCCCCACAATCTGCCGGTACTCTTCCGCATTCATCAAACTTTGCAAATTGTCCTGATAGGGCATTTCAAGGGCAGAATCCACCGAATACATCCATTTTATCGCAAACTCCATCGTCCTGCGGCTATTGAGAATACTTGCTTCCGGATCCATAAGAATGATCTTCTCTGCCGATATAGCCACATCTGCGAAACGCGAAAATTTCGGTTCATTTTTTAAATAATCGAAATTGGTTATCATACAAACCCCCCATTCCTTCAAATATTTTTATCAGAACAATTCCGGTTCTTCATTATATAAATCTAACAACCATGGTTGCGGAACATATTTTAATATCATCTCATTATCCCATCCAAAAGAAAAAGCTTGTTCTGGCTGATATATAAAAAGGCTGTTTAATAAATACACTGTATCACCTGAATTTCTATCCAGTCGAATTACCTTCTCTTCACTATTTAAAAGATCACAAATAATTTTCATTTGCTTGGAACTTAATTTCTGCAATTTATCACGCTGTTTTTTTCTGAATTTCTTATTTTTGTATTTGCTTATAATCGATGAAAACATCGACGATGCAGCAATCGCACAGATCAATGCTATACTCAATAAAAAGATAATTCCAATAATCTGTCGCCAAAAACTTGGCAAATTATGTAATGCCATTTTCTCCAATATTTTTTGAGGAAGAAACAAGATCATTCCTGTCAACAATGCAGCAGCAACTAATGCAGGCGTGATTTTCTTAAAATTATCAAATGTTTTTTCTGTTAATTTATCTACTGATAAACTCACTTACTATCTTCCTCCCCTAATAAAATTTTCAATAACTCTCTATAATTCATCTACAACTTTTGATTTGTTGACTTGTTTGACAAAACCAACGAACTCATCTTGTAACGTCTTTGGCGGTAACATCAATTGTAATTTATTATATTTTCCAACATTAAAATGCTGTTGAGCTGCCCCGCCAATCCCTTCGTCTATCTGTTTTTTTCCATGTGGCATATTTGTAAAAGTACATAGATAATAAGGATTTACTTTTTTACAATCTGGGTGAGCAATTATAATATCAACTGCATTACATCCCGCATATTCTTCTGTAACAACACATGCGGTACCCGGTGCACCAGATCTTACTATTAACAAATCATCCTTTTTAAGAATAGATTTTGAATTCTTCTGATGTCCTTCTTTAGTAAAATATACCCAATCAATATCTTTAATAAATCCTGCACCTATATTAAGAGATCGAAAAGTCCTTACTCCTTCACTTTTATCTGTATAATACTGAGATGGCTTTATAACAACACCAACTTGGACATCTGCTACTTCTTCAACATTTACAACATCCCAGTTTTTAGAATTATTTTCATCCCCAAACATCTCGACAAATCGGGCTTTGACGAGGTTGTCCAGTTTTTGAAACTGCTGCTTTCTCGATAAAATAACTCTGTATACCTTTTCCAAAATGATAGAGCATTCAGTCTGCTTTTCTAATGAAATATCTGGCACAAAAGTTTCTTCCAATATATTTCGCCCAATAGCTTTGAAGGTACTACCTGTACCTTTGCTGTTCAATTCTTCATTTTTACCCTTCAACAGCCAAAAAATATACTCAGGCGATACCTTCGCCCTATTAGGGGTCAATGCAGCTAATCCTCTCCCGATGCAACACTCTTCTTTGGCGTAGTTCATTGCCCCAATAGGTGCTCTGACTGAAATAAGTATATCCTCCGGAGCTGCCATTTTTGTAGGGGCAGAACACCACTTTCTCGTTACCGGATACCTCTCACCAAAGTCAGCATTGCCTTGAAAAAAGGGAACACCATGCCCATTCTCGTTATAGCTATCAGAACTGGGTGACTGTCCCATATTGATTGTACAAACATCTTTTAGCTTGACATAGTCCATTTCATCATCCCCACAAATCCGAATCTGCCTTTAACTCATATATTTTTGATGAGATGTTTTTACATTACTCTGATTTACCATTGCATACTGCATTGTTGTATCTATCTGAGAATGCCCCAGTATTTTCTGCACTTGCTCTATGGGCATTCCTTTATCTATCGCCCTTGTCGCCATTGTTCTTCTGAATTTATGTGGATGAATTTTTTCTAACTCTAATCTACGGCCTAATTGCCGCAGTCGAATTTCCACCCCGCTGATTTTCAACCTGTCATATGGCGCATCCAGTGTCACAAACAATGCCTGATTTTCATCCCGGCGCTTTTCTATGTATTCTTTCAAATGAACCTTTGCTTTTGCATCAAAATAAACCCGTCTCTCTTTATCTCCTTTTCCATATACGACGCATTCACGTCCTTCCAAATCTATGTCGTCTATATTGAGATTTACCAATTCTCCTACTCGAATCCCCGTAGAATAAAGCAAATCAATCATTGCCAAATCTCTGATTTGTGTACAGTTATCTCTCAATTTTTCAATCCCTTCATCTGAGATTACACTCTTGACCACTACTTTGGTTTTTATTTTGTGAATTCTTCTCATAGGGCTTTTCAAAATATAGTCTTCCTCTTCCAGCCAAGAAAAGAAACTCGATATATTTCTCCGAATATTGTCTATCGTCACATTAGAACAATCATTTATTTTCTGATAATTTGCCAAGTATCCCCGTATCTCTTCTGTTGTGATTTTTCTGACGCTATTTTCCATGCACTTTAATAAATGCTCTACTGTCACTCTATAATATTGAATTGTTCGTTCGGAACAACCTTCAATTCTCTTTGCATCCAAAAACATATTTAAGAATTCATAATTTGATATCTCACTTTTACACGGTTCATTTTCTGCAAATGTTTTCAATATCACTTCCTGAAGCTTTTTCATTTGTGCAATCGACAAATACTCTGACATTTCATTCAAAATTAAAACTATTTTCTCTTCCATGATGATACACTCCTTTTCAAATGTACCATCATCCTGCACCGGCATACTGCCTGCTTTATTTTATTTGCTCTTAAATAACCCTATTTTCCCTATAACATTCAAAGAGATATGCAGGGTTTTCATAATACATACTGCTGTTATAATCATCAATCTTTGGACTAAGAAATGAATTATACACTTTTACCAATGCATCAATGACACCAATTTGTTCCTCGTTTGCCACCTGTTTGATTAGTCGTTTATATACTTTTCCTATATCCCAATGTGATGGAATCGCATATTTACAATCTGCCACATTATCAAAGGTTCCTGTTAAAATCCCAGCCTCTTCTATAAAGTCGCCGCTCACCCGATCAATATTATCACTATGGTAAACATCAGACAGATCATAAATTTTTCCTAGACGCTGTTTTCCCAGAGCATTGACAACGGTTTTCCTGGTATTTTTTGTTTTCCTGGAAATATAATCTATCAACGCGCAGGTGAAAAACAAATCATTATCCTTCTGGTTTTCCCGTCCTGATTCCATCATCCGGCTACCTCCTCATATCCACGATATTCTAAGCATTTCAATGCTTCTTCCGTGCAAAAGTTAATCTGATGTGTAGGATATTTAAATTTCGCCAATACCCAAAACTGTTCTCTCGTCAAAGCACCGTCTATATAATCTGAAATAAAATTATAGATTTGGTCATCTGCCATAGCTCCAATCACAATGTCGTAGCCATGGCTTTTCCCCGCCCTGCAATCAATAATAAAATCCAGCCATTCATCTGTCATTTCCCTGAATTCTTTTATTTTCAGGTCAGGATTCAATCGTGCATCATAAATTGATACAATTTTTGTAGAATAACGTCTTGCCCATCGTTGCGCCTGTTCTTTTATAATCGTGCAGTAAAATCCAATGCCAAAATCTTTTGTATTTCGACCGATTCGGCTTTCTGGACACGTCACAGGCTGATAACCTCCATGATACACTGTCATTTTTGCCATATAAAATCTCCCATCAAAACTTTTTTCATTTTATCCAAAATACTTCTGCATCAAACTATCAAATAATAACTGCGTTTTATCAAGTGCTTTTTGAACGGCAACTTTTGATTTGTCTACCTGAGCTACGAAAGAAACAAACTCTTCCTGCGTATTCATAGGTGGAATCATAATACATAACGAATTGATTGAATTGAAGTTCAATCCTGCCTTTACTGCGCTCTGATTCTTATATTCAAACTGTTCCTTTCCAGCAGCACTTTCCATGAAATAAGCAACATATAGCGGATTAAGAATTGCTTTATTCAATCGGATGCATGTGAGATGCTGGTTGATGTAGGCACCATGCTCTGCTATCTCTTTTGTGACAACTCCCGTACGTCCCAAGTCTGCTGTAATGCTAATCAGCAAGTCGCCTTCTTGCACCTTTGTACGTTTTGCCTCGGCATTATCTGGCGCATTGACCGGCTGCATATTATTTACTGAAATTCTGCAATCTTTAACATTCTTAATTGTAATAAACCATTCAATTCCATCGTCAGTGCAATACTTTGCCCATCCACGAGACCCAGATGTCAGGAATTCAATATACTCTGAAAGCTCACTCACCGGATACCTTTTAGGATTGATCTTTGGATCTCCAAACATCTCGACAAATCGGGCTTTGACTAGCTCGTCCAGCTTTTGAAGTTGCTGCTGACGATTTTCAATGACAGATTCTACTTTTCGAAGTATAGTAACAACTTCATGCTGCTTGTTCAGGTCATCAAGAGTGAACTCTTCGTTTTGGTAATCTCTAAAGTAAATATGCGGAATAGTCGCACCAGAGAAGTATTTTTCTAAGTGCATATGTTTTACCACATAAAATAAATACTCAGAAAGTACTACACTTTTGGGTAGTAGATATTGCATTGTTCCTATTACAGATGATTCAGCAGGAAGTAACATTGCTCGCCCTATGCCTGCACCGTCCTTAACTACTGCCACATATGGATTTTTCTGTTGATAAAAATTGACGTTACCAATATAACCAGAAGCTCCATATACCGGATAATCTCCACTTTTGCCTAGAATATCTGCTTGCTTGAGATTTGACGAACCTCTCTCACAAACATCGGCTAACTTTACTCTCATCATTTATCCCCACAAATCCGAATTTGTATTTCCTTTCCTTTATTTTAATACTCTTACAATGAATTTTCTCTAAAGCCTTGACATATAACTCAATTATGTTATATTAACAATAGTCAACTTGTGATGGATTAAAGCTGGGTTCCCAAATGGGAGTAGGCATATTAATTGCTTAGAATCCTTTGCTCCTGGGGTTGACTATTTCTTTGCCAATTTTTGTTTCAAAATGTCAAGTATTTCACTTGGTGCTTTTTTTATTTCATCATATATAAAATCAATCGCTTGTTGTGAATAGCTATACTGTGGCTGAGCAGATATTTGATATGTAAAACACATTCTTTCATTTTCTTTTAAGCCAAAATATGCTGTAAAATTTTGAAAATGATACATATTTAATTCTGCTTCCTTTCCATTGTACAACATGGGAATTTTATCCTTTTTCAAGCGTTTATTTATTTCTTTAATACATGCTTTTGCATTGTATTTATGAGTCTCATTAGGATTTTTAATTTCTTTGATTAATCGAACTCCCTCTTTAGCCTCTTTTTCTATATGATAGAATTCTGTGGCTTCCGCCCTTTTTTTAGTCGCATAATGATAATGCTCTACTTTAATCGCAAAAGCACTATTATTTTCTTCCAATAGCGGTTGTAAAGAATCATTCATTGATATCAAACGCTCTGCAACTTGTTTTTCATATTTTCCTCTTATTTCAATCTCATCTAAAGATTTCAATCTTACTGACAAAGTAATAAAATTTTCCGGGATCACTTGCGTCATATCAACATTATGAAATTCCATCATCTTATCCACAAAATTAAACACACACGCTTGCAACAACGAAACATATACGGCTTCATACTCTTCTGTAATAAAATGTGTACTTGTATTCCTTAATTCAATAACTTTCTCCAGATTTTTACGCAAAGGTGCTTTTTCATTCGTAAATACTTTCTGAACACAGCGTTCCAAAGTAATCGTACGATTAGGTTTATCTGAAAAATATATAGATTCCTCTCCAAATTTATTTATCATATATGCCTTTAGCATCAATTCCCATGCATTACAAATAAAAAAGCTAAATCCTTCTAGGCGGTATTTAATCGATGGTTTATTATATATTTCGATTGCCAATACAAATGCTTCTTTCGATTTATCTATTAACTGTTCCTGTACTGTCATTTTATCCTTCCTTACAAATCCAACAACTTTTCCAGCGCTTCCATTTCCTGCCCAATCTCCATCTCGATCTCACGGATATCCGTCATGATCTCTAATGTAGAGGGGTATTCCACCGGTACATACTCAATCTCCTTGTATTTGTTAATACTGAGATCGTAATCATGATCAACAATCTCCTGTTTCGAAACCATGAATGATTTATCTGTCCGCTTTCTGACAACTTCCTTATCCAGATTTTTAAATCTTTCGATGATATCTGGAATGTCATTTTCTGCAACCGGAGAGCGCTTATCATCCAGACTAAGTCCATCTGCGGTCATATCATAGAACCATACATTGTCTGTTCCGCCATGTTCTGTTTTTGTAAATATAAGAATGGCTGTGGATACGCCTGCATATGGTTTGAACACACCGGAAGGCATGGAAATAACCGCCACCAATCTCTGATTTTCAACGAGTTCTTTTCTGATGTCTTTATGTGCTTTTGACGATCCAAACAATACCCCATCCGGGACGATGCAGGCACATCTCCCACCGATCTTTAACACACGGAGAAACAGCGCCAAAAATAATAATTCTGTCTTCTTTGTTTTACAAACTTTCAGCAAATCTCCGGAAACTGATTCTGCATCAAGGCTTCCCTTAAACGGTGGATTTGCAAGCACCAGTGTATACTTATCCCTGTCTGTATTCTGATCAGACAGGCTATCCCGATATTCAATGAATGGATTATCGATTCCATGCGTCATCATGTTCATTGCCCCGATGCGAAGCATTGTTCTGTCCATATCATATCCATGAAACATGTGATTCATATAATGATCTTTTTTCTGCTTATCAAAGAAAATCTCTTCTTTTTTCTTCTCTTTCAAATATTCTCCTGAGGCAACCAAAAATCCCGATGTTCCGCAGGCCGGATCACAGATCACCTCATCACTGGAAGGGTCCATCATTTCTACCATCATACGAATAATATGCCTCGGTGTTCGAAACTGTCCATTCCGTCCAGATTTTTCGATTTTGGAAAGAAAATACTCATAAACATCGCCCCTTACATCCACTGCCTGACTTTCATTCATCATGGAATAAATCATATCCAGTGAATCTACCACTTTGGACAATAACAAAGGTGTAGGAAGTTTGAAAATCGCATCATCCATATATTTGGAATAGGCACTGTTTTTATTGCTATGCAATGTCTTAATAAACGGAAACACCCATTCCTGTATCACAGAATACATTCTGTCTGCCGGGAAATCATGAAATACAGACCATTTTAACTGTGTTCCATTAATGGATCTCTCCCCTATCACCACTTCTTCTGCAAAAATACTCTGAAAAGGCAGACCAAGCATGGCGCATTCTTTTGCTCTTCTGTTATCCGCCTCATCCAGATCGTGAATGAACATTAAATAAGTAATCTGCTCAATAACCTCTAGCGGATTCGTCAATCCCCCGGCAGCAAAAATATCCCACAAACTGTCAATTTTGTTTTTTAATTCCCCTGTAATCATTTAGTCCTCCAATTTCCACTTGTACTTTGTGTAACGGCCACCGCCGATTTTTTCTATTTCTCCGCTTTTCAATAATTCTGCCAGTGTTCTCTGTATCGTTGTATCACTGATATCCGGATTCATTGCCATCAGCTCAGATTTTGTAATCATACCCATATGTTGTTTTATTATCTTCCGAATCCGATCTGCTTTCGATAAATCAGGTGCTGTCAACAACTTCACCCTGGATTCAAATTCCTTGTAAGCGTTTATGATCACACCAAGCATATAATTTGTAAACGGCTTGTAATCATTTTCGTTTTCATGCCAGTTTACAGAACTATCCTGTAGCGCTTCATAGTAAGTTTCTTTCGATTGTTCGATGATTTTCTCAATACTGATATATTTTCCCACGATGAAGCCTGACTGATATAGCAACAACAACGTAAGTAACCTGCTCATTCTTCCATTCCCATCATTAAACGGATGAATACATAAGAAATCCAGAACAAACATGATATCCAACAATAGCGGATCAACCTCATTCTTTGCTTCCCCAAATGCTTTGCACAATTCATCGATAGCAGTCGGCGTTTCCCATGCAGCTATCGGTCTAAAACGAATTCTCTCGGTTCCATCTATATCTTTTTCCCGAATAATATTGTCGGAAGTCTTAAATATCCCACCATCTATATTTCCAAGGAATTTATACAAATCCCGGTGTAACTGTAAAAGATAATTGGTATTGATTGGAATGTATTCATAATTCTCATGGATGGTGTTCAACACGTCACGATACCCGGCAATCTCGGACTCGTCACGGTTTCGCGGCGTTGTCTTTGCCTGTACCAGATTTTTCAGCCGGTCATCTTCTGTCGAAATACCTTCGATTCTATTGGAAGCTTCTGTACTTTGAATTTTGGCAATCTCCACCAATTCGTTAAGTTCATCCTTGTGTGCTTCAATGAACAGTCTCTGCTCTCCTTTGTATTCATGAATAAGCGTGAGTTTTTTAACAATCTCTGGGGTCAGTAGTTTATGCCATTTTTTTCTGTAATTATAATCTCTCATTCAATTACCTCATCATTTTTCAATTTAGTCATTTGTATCTTATTTGACGTAATTGTTTACAGAGATTCTACTATATTTCAATTTCGTCGTCAACCTTTTTAATTTAGTCATTTGACCGCATTCTGACTAAATTAAATTCAAAATGACGTAATGAATCTCCTCATCTAAAGCTTATGCTTCGCCTTTTCCGGATCCACATCCACAAGGATGATATCCGGCCCGATCTGGCAGATGCATTTCCAGGGGATGACGTATTCGAAATCATACCCAAAGATACAGAAACGGACCGGCCCCGGCACGATCAGTGCCAGGACACAGCCCGTCTTACAGTCAATGTCCAGGTCTTCCACAAAGCCCAGTCTGCAGCAGTCCTTCGCATTGACAACTTCTTTTTCTTTCAGCTCACACAGACGCATGTACGCCTCCGCACCCTTTGTTCTTCTTACCTATAATATATGACGCCTATCTGTCCCACTTGTCGCACAGAGCATGGATCTGGTTCATGAACTTGGTGAGATCCTTATTGGTGCCGCCCTCGTTGTGGGTGATGACTAGCATCAGACGCTTGCCGGCCTCAACCAGCCTTGCGTAAACATCGGATCTGTGCCGTTCCACAGGCTTCTCGCTCTTGACGTAGACCTTGATGCCTTCTTTCTCCCAGCAGGCATTGGCCAGATCGTAGATGGCGCCGCTGAACGGAGCTTCCGCGTCCAGTCCGTGTTCCTCTTTCAGGCATTTGACGAAGGATTCGCACACCAGATCTTCGCCGTGGACAACGAATATCTTCTGCGGCTTCGGGGTGAAGTGGTTCACCCATTCCAGCAGACCATTCTTGTCGGCGTGGCCGCTGATGCCGGACAGCTTGCGGATCTCCGCCTGGACTTCGATGGTCTCACCGAAGAGCTTCACATAGTTGGCACCCTCTGTCAGCGCACGGCCCAGGGTACCTGCGCCCTGGTAGCCGACGAAGAGCACAGTACACTCTTTCCGCCACAGGTTGTGCTTCAGATGATGCTTGATCCGGCCGGCGTCGCACATGCCGGAGGCGGAAATGATAACCTTGGGCTCCATGTCAAAGTTGATGGCACGGGATTCATCGGAGCTGACAGCCAGATTCAGGCCGTCAAACTTGATGGGGTTGATGCCCGCGTTGATAAGCTTCATGGCATCTTCATCAAAGCATGCCCGGAAGTTCTTGTTGAACACGTTGGTGGCCTCGATGGCCAGCGGACTGTCCACGAATACCTTGAAGCAGCCGTGTCCGGTGACCAGACCTTTTTCCTTGATCTCCCGGATGAAATAAAGCATCTCCTGGGTACGGCCCACCGCAAATGCCGGAATGACCACGTTGCCGCCCCGGTCGAAGGTCTCCTGGATGATGTTGGCCAGTTCGGTCACGTAATCCGGCCGCTCTCCGTGGGTTCTGTCGCCGTAGGTGGACTCCATCACCACATAATCCGCTTCTGACAGATACTCGGGATCCTTGATCAACGGCTGGTTCGTATTGCCGATATCGCCGGAAAATACGATCTTCTTGGATACGCCGTCCTCGGTGATCCATATCTCAATAGATGCGGAACCCAGCAGGTGTCCCACATCCGTGAACCGGATGGAAATGCCCTCCGTCAGTTCGATCTTCTGGTTGTAATCGCAAGGATGGAACAGCTCTACAGCCCCCAGCGCGTCATCCATGGTGTACAGCGGTACAAATTCTTCCTTACCTGCACGGCGGCCCTTCCGGTTGCGCCATTCTGCCTCGAATTCCTGAATGTGGGCGCTGTCACGCAGCATGATACTGCACAGGTCGCTGGTGGCAAAGGTGCTGATGATCTCCCCCCGAAAACCATTCTTGAACAGCAGCGGCAAAAGCCCGGAATGATCGATGTGTGCATGGGTCAGCAGCACATAGTCAATCTGACTGGCCGGAACCGGGATCTCCACGTTCTCAAAGACATCCTTGCCCTGTTCCATACCGCAGTCTACCAGAAACCGTTTTCCGCAGGCTTCCACATAATGGCAGCTGCCGGTTACCTCATGATCCGCCCCGATAAAATATAATTTCATTCTGCTCTCCCCTTCCCGGATACAGATGTATCGTTTTCTTAGCATTATTTTAACACGTTCCCCCGGGGAGTTCAATTCATTTTGCCGAATATTTTTACTTATTTAATCTATTTTTTATACAATTTTACTAATATGTCGTTTTTATTCGAATCGCACGATTTCCTTGCGCAGCCGCTTCATGATCTTTTTCTCCAGACGGGAAATATAGGACTGGGAAATGCCGAGAAGATCCGCCACCTCCTTCTGAGTTTTCTCCTCCCCGTCGCCGCCGTTTAAGCCAAACCGCAGCTCCACGATGGTGCGCTCCCGATCGGAAAGCTTGCAGATGGCCCGGTTTAACAGCTTGTGCTCCACCTCCTGCTCCATATCCCGGTAGATCACGTCCTCGTCGGTGCCGAGAATGTCCGAAAGAAGCAGCTCATTGCCATCCCAGTCCACGTTCAGCGGCTCGTCGATGGACACCTCCATGCGTGTTTTGCTGTTGCGCCGCAGATACATGAGGATTTCGTTTTCGATACAGCGGGAAGCGTAGGTGGCCAGCTTGATGCACCGATCCGGATTGAAGGTGTTGATGGCCTTGATAAGGCCGATGGTGCCGATGGAGATCAGATCCTCCACGCCCACGCCGGTGTTGTCAAAGCGCTTGGCAATGTAGACCACCAGCCGGAGGTTGTGCTCGATGAGCAGCGACTTGGATTCCTGATCCCGCTCTGTCCCCAGCCCGTTGATGACTTCCTGCTCTTTTTTCGGCTCCAGCGGTGCCGGAAGTACCTCTGCCCCGCCTATGTAATGAATGTCGCCGCTTCTGGAAAACAGGACATTATGAAGATTCGAAACCGACTTTAATTTAAAATGCCCGGGCATAGATACTTTCATTAACATGTTTGACTCCTCCTACTCACTGTCTGAATTTTTCATGCAGTATCATCTGGTATGCTTTCTCTGTCGATACTGTCCCTCTGCTGATGCCGATGACCGGTGCCTGGATGACCTGCTCGCCGTCCGTCCCCTCGATGACCATACGGGTGAAAACAAGGCCGGTGAGCACGCCGGACGGGCAGCCCACGGAGCTGTATGGGATCATGTGGAACTTTAACGTTTCTGCCAGAGATTTTCCCAAAAGCTCCTCCACCGAAAACGGCAGCGCCCCTTCCTCCAGAATGCTCACGGGCCGGTGCAGCCACGGATCCTGCAGCCGGTTGCCTGTGTCCCGCAGGGCCATGACCCGCCACTGGGTATCGCCTATGTAGAGCCGCACCGGGCAGAGATCCATCTGCCGGTGTTTTGCCGCGGCAAAAAGCTTGCATCCTGCCTGTAAAACGGCATATGCCGCAAAGACGGCCAGCCAGAACCGGAAGAACATCCGCTGCCAGAAGGGATGCAGTGCCTGCAGCAGGCCCGATAACAGAAATGCCGCTGCTGCAAAGGTGATCCACAGCTGCAGGCGATCTGCCAGGCTCCGGTGCCGTCCCCTTTTTCCCGGAAAGGCGATTCCTGTCATGACCGGGATCAGCAGCCAGCCCAGAACCGGCATTGCTCCACCGCAGAAATGCCAGCCGGACAACACCCCGGCCGCCAGCAGCGCCACATGCGTTAGAGCGCCCGCCGCCGCAGCCAGCGCCGCCCTTGCGAACCGCACGCCTGTCCCGACGATCCTGGCCGTCAGCAGCACCACACACAGGTTCAGCACCCACTCCGTCAGAAACTGCACATCCAAATAGATCTTTGCCTGCATGAGGCACCCCCTCACCTGTCCCTCACCTGTTCTTGCATTGGGTAGCCTCATTATACGTTCCCATCCCCGCAGAACCTGTCGGATTCCCGGCGCATTTTCGCATTTTTCATCATAAAAAAAAGACAGGAAAAGAACCGTTGTGACACGATTCTCTCTCTGTCTTTTTTATCTCCTGAACTGTCTATCCTTGCGTAAGCTTTAAAAAAATCCGTGATAACAGGATAGTTTTGCAGTGCCTCTCCTGTTCCGTCACCGGAATTTTCTGTCACTGCACTTCCTTTTCTGTCAGTTTCTGTAAAATTTCCCGACAAATGTCGTCTACCTGCCGCCCGTCGGTGCACACCACCACATCTGCGGCCGCCTCGTAGAAGGGCCTGCGCTTTTCCATCAGCTCCGCGATATACGCCTCGTTCATATGCCCGTTGAGGATGGGCCGCTCTTCACTGTCCTTCACCCGGCTTAAGATCTCTGCCGGACTGGCTGTCAGCAGCACGGTATAGCCGCTCTCCTTCATCAGGTGTACGTTTTCCTGGCGCATGGGCACTCCGCCGCCGCAGGATACGAGATAGCCGCCGGTATCCGCGATGAGCTTTAACAGGGCTGTCTCCACCCCCCGGAAATAGTCTTCCCCGTCCTGGGCAAAGATATCCGCGATGGGCCGGTTCTCCATGCGGACGATCTCCTCGTCCATCTCCATCTCCCGCATCCGGGTGTTGCTGCCCAGGGCATGGGAAATGGTGCTCTTGCCGCAGCCCATGAAACCGATGAGATAAATGTTGGGCTTCTTTTTCTTCTTGCCTGCCAGAAGGGACAGGATGGTGCGCAGCTCTCCCACCGGCAGCTGACCCGGTGCAGAAGCCGCAGAAGCGCTGCCAAAGGTCACGGCACTGCCTGTCAGCTCCCCGGAGATCCGGCTCACCAGCCCCAGTTTTCCCATGGACATGGTAATATAAGGGCGGTCTGCATAGCGTTCTTTCATGGCCGTAGATACGGACAGCAGCCTGGTCACATCCTCGCTGTCGTGGGGCATCACTGCCAGCTTGGTAATGTCAGCGTTTGCTTTCTGCATCCGCACCAGCTTCTGCAGCACCTCCTCCGCTGCCGGTGTCCGGTCAAAGTTGTGATGGGAAAGAACGGTCAGTACCCCTGCTTTTCTGGCTGCCTCGACCAGCGTACGCACCGTCTGTTCTCCCCGCTCATACTCCACATCAATGAGCTGTGCCAGACCGAGAGACATCAGGTCTTCATACAGCGCCACGTAATCAGAGGCCGTGATGGCCTGCTCACCGCCTTCCTCTTTCGTGCGGAAGGTAAGCAGAATGGGCCGCTCGCCCAGCACCTGCCGAAGGGACGGCAGAAACTTCGATGCCGAAAACGGATCCTCCAGCCAGTCCAGCCGCCACTCCACCAGATCTGCCGGAAGGGCACTGATCTGTCTTGCCTGTGTCAGCACCTGTTCCTCATTTTTCGCCACGATCGGTACGCAGATCTTCGGGATGCCGTCCCCCAGCACCACATTTCCTGCCTTCACACTCTGCCATCTGCTCATACTTCTTTCGTCTCCCCTCTGTCACCAATATCTGCATTTCGTTTCAATCTCGACCAGTGCATAACAAACATCACTGACACCTGCATCCTACAAATCACTCTGTTATTCACAGTGCATTCCATCACGAAGGATTCCCTCCTGTTCCATGGAAATCTGCGCCTTCGTTCAAATATCCTGCAATCAAGAGAAGGGCTGCCCTGTACATCTCGGACAGCCCTTCCCAGGGTCTGAATCTATTCTCGTTCTGTTCTCTTATTTCTTTCTTGTCAGGAAGGACGGAATCTGGATATCATTCTCCTGCACGTTGCTTCTGGGCGCTGCGGGCTTCTGGATACCCGGAATCGGTCTGGTTGCCTGCTGCGGCATACCCTGTCCCACATTCTGGGAAGGCATGGGCATTCCCTGCTGGGGTGCATGCTGCTGCATCATCGGTCTTCCGCCCTGCATACCCTGTGCGAACTTGCCCGCATTCGGATATGTAAAGTTCGGAACAACTTTACCAAGGGAAGGTGCTGCCTGCTTCTCCTCCACATCATGAAGGCCGGTTGCGATCACGGTGATTCTCGCATAGTCTGTATTCTCCGCATCGTACATGGCACCGAAGATGATATTCGTATCCTCGCCTGTCAGGTCACGGATGTAGCTTGCTGCATCGTTGGCATCCATCAGGCTGATATCACCGGAAATGTTGATGATGACATGGGATGCGCCGCTGATGGTCGTCTCAAGCAGCGGGCTCTCTACTGCCTGCTTCACAGCCTCCAGTGCCTTATCGTCACCCTTGGCCTCACCGATACCAATGTGTGCGATGCCCTTATCCTTCATAACGGTCTGTACATCTGCGAAGTCCAGATTGATCAGTGCCGGCAGGTTGATCAGGTCTGTGATACCCTGTACAGCCTGCTGCAGAACCTCATCTGCCTTCTTCAGTGCCTCGGGCATGGTCGTTCTGCGGTCAACGATCTCCAGCAGCTTGTCGTTGGGGATCACGATCAGGGTGTCCACGGACTCCTTGAGCTTCTCAATACCGGCAATGGCATTGTTCATACGGGTTCTTGCCTCAAACTTGAACGGCTTGGTCACAACGCCGACGGTCAGGATTCCCATATCCTTGGCAAGCTTGGCCACAACGGGAGCTGCACCGGTACCGGTACCGCCGCCCATACCGCAGGTAACGAATACCATGTCTGCGTGCTTGAGCACTTCCTTGATCTCCTCAGCGCTCTCCTCGGCTGCCTTCTCACCGATCTCCGGCTTTGCGCCTGCGCCCAGGCCCTTGGTCAGCTTCTCACCGATCTGCAGAGCGGTGGGGGACTTACAGAGCTTCAGCGCCTGGCTGTCTGTATTAATACCGACGAATTCCACGCCGGCGATCTGTTCATCAATCATGCGGTTCACTGCATTGTTGCCGGCGCCGCCGACACCGATTACAATAATCTTTGCAGCAGATTCTGTTTCATTTGTCATAATCTCTAACAAGGTAGTTCCTCCTTTATATATAAACCTATCCGTATTTGTCGCAATTTTCGTTAATATACTCTACTTATAATAGTATTTTTTCACCGATTAATCAATAGCAAATTTGATTTTTTTTACCCGTCATCCCCGTCAAAGATGAGATTCTGGGTATCTTCGGTAAAGTTTTCCATATGAAGCGTTCCTTTGCGCTCTTTCAGGTCATCAACAAAGGAGGCCAGGTTGGCGATTTTCTCATCCATCATATCTTCCGTGCCGAATAGCACCCGGGCCTCGCCGAACCACAGGGTGATGCTTAAGTTGTCCGCAAACGCGATCCGATCCGGGTGGACGTCATTCTTGTCCAGCGCCTGGGTCAGATTGAGAATGATCCGAAACACATCCGGCTTGCTCACCGGCAGCTGCTCATACAGCGTCACCTCGGAAAATTTCAGCCCCGAGATCTGCGGTACCCCGTCCAGCACCTCGGGGGAGCTCTCCACCACCATACCGTCCTTGTCAAAATAGAGGTTTGTCCCCATGTAGGACACGTAACCCACGATGGTCTTCTCATATACCCGGATCCGGATGTGGCCCGCCGACAGGGCTTCCACCTCCAGGGTACTGATAAAAGGGATATTTCCGAACCCTCCGGAACGGCTCTTGGCCATCAGGAGCAGCGTATTGGAGTATCCCTCGCCCAGCACCAGCTGTTCAATCTCCGCATCCGTATACCGCTCATTGCCTTCCACCGTCACATCCCGGACAGCAAATGCATTGAAAAATATGGCCGCGCCCAGCACCAGCAGTCCCAGTACCACGGCGACGGCGATCCATTTTCTGTTTTTTCTCTTCCTTTTCTCTTCCAAAGGCATCACCTTTTCTCTATGTGCGCGCCCAGGGCAGACAGCACCCGCTCCGGCTGCTCGTATCCCCGGGCAATATATCCCTCATCCAGGACGGTGGTTGTTCCCCGGGCAAAAATGCCCGCCAACAGCAGTGCCGCCCCGCCCCGCAGCTCATGGGACTCTACCACAGCGCCCGCCAGACTTTCTGTGCCGTGTACGGTGCAGTCCTGCCCGCAGATGTCCACCTGCCCACCCAGCTTCCGAAATTCTTCCGCTGCCCGGAACCGGGATTCAAAAATCGTTTCCCGCACCCGGCTGGTACCCCGGGCCCGCAGCAGCACCGCCAGCAGCTGAGACTGCAGATCGGTGGGAAATCCCGGATATTCCGCCGTCTGTACAAAGGGCAGCGCCGGAAAATGCGGTTTTCCCACAACAGACAGGGTTCCCTTTTCTTCCCGGACTTCCATTTCCAGCTGCCGCAAAATGCCAAGCAGGGCGTCCAGCTGGCCCACCGGCGGATTTTCAATGGTGAGGCGTCCACCGCTTCCGGCGGCTGCCAGAAGATAGGTACCGGCCACGATCCGGTCCGGCATGACCGTCACCCGGGCATCGTGAAGGCGCTTCACCCCACACACCCGGATCACCGGTGTCCCCGCCCCGGAAATGTCCGCGCCCATCCGGCCAAGCAGACGGCACAGTTCCCCGATCTCCGGCTCCATGGCCGCGCCCCGGATCACCGTGACACCTTCCGCCAGCACCGCCGCCAGCAGCACGTTTTCCGTGGCGCCCACGCTGGATCTTGCAAAGGAAATGGTCTGCCCGGTCAACCGGGATGCCGACACGTCCAGCCAGTCATCTTCCTGGGTGACCGCTGCGCCCATCTGCTCCAGCGCCGACAGATGCAGGTCGATGGGCCGCCTGCCAATGACACAGCCGCCGGGATAGCATAGCCGGGCTTTGCCCTTTCTGCCCAGCAGCGCCCCCAGAAGCATGACGGAGGATCGCATCCGTTTGGCTTCTTTTTCTGGTACGGTCACCGAACGGATCTCCTGTGCATCAATGATCAGCGTGTGTCCTTCCCAGTTCACCGTGCAGCCCAGTTTTTCCAGGATCCGCACCATGCACTGTACATCCGAGATCACCGGGCAGTGCTCCAGCACCACCGTTCCCTGATGCAGTACCGCTGCCGCCATCATGGGCAGCACCGCATTTTTAGATCCCTGTATGCTGACCTCGCCCACCAGCGGTCTTCCTCCGTCTATTTCATACCGTTCCACCGCCAACCTCCCTCTGAAAGCCTGCTCTTCCCTGCATCTGTTATAAATTATCATATGCAGAGACGCCTTCCTTGGTGCTTTGGCTACAGCTTTGTCCGGGCGGATACGCTTAAGGCAATGCCCATTTCCGCCAGCAGAAAACAGACTGAGGTGCCGCCGTAGCTGACGAAGGGCAGCGTGATCCCGGTATTGGGGATGGAATTGGTCACCACCGCAATGTTCAAAATGACCTGGATGGCAATGTGGCCCATGATGCCCGCCGCCAGCAGTGCCCCGAACAGGTCTTCCGCGTGCATGGCAATGACCATGAACCGCCAGATCATCAGGGAAAACAGCAGGATCAGCGCCAGGGCACCCACCAGCCCCAGCTCCTCACAGATGATGGAAAAGATCATATCGTTCTGCGCCTCCGGCACGAAGCCCAGCTTCTGCATGCTGCTGCCCAGCCCCTGGCCGAAAACACCGCCGGAGCCGATGGCGTACAGCCCCTGGATCGTCTGGTAGCCCTTCTCATAATTTTCCGGATGCCGCCAGATCATGAGCCGCTCCAGGCGGTAGCTTTCCATGCCGAGAAAAACCGCCACCAACCCTGCGCCTGCGGCCCCCATGAACACAAAGGGCACATACCGGGGCGTGGAAAGAAAAATCAGCAGAAACCCGATGCCCAGGATGATGACGGCGGTGCTTAAGTTGTTCGTTCCCACCAGCGCCACGATGGGCAAAAGCAGAAGCAATACGCCAATCAGAGAGCGCATTTTTTCCATCCGTCCCTTTTTTCGGTCCACCGCCCAGGCCAGCAGCAAAATCACCGCTACCTTTGCAAATTCCGCCGGCTGGAAGGACAGCGGGCCCAGGGCCAGCCACCGCTTGGAGCCGTTATACTCCCGGCCAACCACCAGCACCAGGGAGCTTAACACCAGCGACAGCCCATAGGCCGGGACTGCCAGGAACCGCAACAGCCGGTAATCCAGCCGGGAGACCGCCACCATGGCCGCCAGCCCCAGGCTGGTGGCAAACAGCTGTTTTTTCACATAATAACCGGCATCCCGGAACTTCACATAGCCGTTCCAGGCGCTGGTGCTGGCCAGCATCACCAGCCCGAATGCGGTAAGTATACAAACCAGCACGAACAACACGGTGTCCCGGCTTCCTCTGTGCTTCGCGTAAAACTCCGGCCGCATACGCATCCCGCTTTCCCTTATTTTAATAATGTTAGGAACAAAAACCTCGACTTTGATGCCTACGGATTGTTCCGTGCTACGCACTCCCGCAATCCTCCCCACTATTCGCATATCGTGGGATTGTCATCCCACTTTTATGCTCATATCGGGGGCGGGTCCCAAGGTCTTTCGCCCACTGATGAACAAGTTCATATGGGCTTAGACCTTTTGACCCTGGCATCATTTAAATGGACTTTACAAAGTCCTTGAACACTTTTCCGCGTTCCTCATAGTTCTTGAACATGCCCCAGCTGGCGCAGGCCGGTGACAGCAGCACCGCATCCCCGGGCTGTGCCCGGTCCTTGCACCAGGTGATGGCTTCTTCCAGGGAATCCGCATAGGCGCAGGCAGTGAACCCGCAGCGCTCGGCTGCCGCACGGATCTTCTCCCGGGTGGCGCCGATGAGCACCAGTCCTTTTACCTTGCCATCAAAGGCCTGGATCCACTCCTCATACTCGGAGTTCTTGTCATAGCCGCCGCCGATGAGCCAGGTGGGCCGTGTCATGGCCTGGATGCCCTTGATGGCCGCATCCGGGTTGGTTCCCTTGGAATCGTTGTAATAGGCCACACCGTTTTTCTCTGCCACGAACTCGATCCGGTGCTCCACCGCCGTGAACCGGCGCAGAGTGCCGCGGATGCTGTCCATGGGCACACCCAGCTCCAGAGAAATGGCAACGGCTGCCATCACATTTTCATAATTATGCCGGCCCAGCAGATTTAATTCCGAAATATCGCACACTTTCTCTGTCTGCCCATCCCGGCGGATGAAAATGCTCTTACCGTCAAACCAAAGGCCTTCCTCCAGCGGCTGTACCCCGGAGAACCAGATCACCCTGGTTTTCAGCGTCTGTCCGAAAGCGCGCAGCACCTCATCCTCGTAGTTGAGGACGCAGGCATCCGCCGTGCCCTGGTTTTTCGTGATATCTTCCTTGGCCTTTATGTAGTTTTCCATGGTGTGATGCCGGTTCAGATGATCCGGCGTGATGTTGAGGATGGCGCTGACCTGGGGATGGAAGGTGTCAATGGTCTCCAGCTGGAAGCTGGAAATCTCCGCCACCGTCACAGAATCCGGACGGGTCAGGGCTGCCGTGCTGGTGTAGGGAATGCCGATGTTGCCCACCACAAACACGCTCTCGTAATAATCCTTCATGATCTCGCCGGTGAGGGCTGTGGTGGTCGTCTTTCCGTTGGTGCCGGTGATGGCCGCGATCCGTCCTCTGGCAAACCGGTATGCCAGCTCTACCTCGCCCCAGATGGGCAGGTGGGCTGCCAGCGCCGTGACAAAGGGCAGATCGGTGGGCACGCCGGGGCTTAACACCACCAGAGACAGCTCCGCCTCCCAGTCCGCCGCAAAATCCCCGAGACGGACCGCAAAGCTGCCCTCTCCCACCGTTTTTTCCGGGATCCCGGCCGCTTTTTCTGCTTCCAGCAGGGCCGCTTCCTCTGCCTGTACCTTTTCTGTCAGCGTCTGGACATCCAGACTGCCGTTTCCGTCATACAGGATCACCTGTTTTCCCTGGGATAAGAGCAGGGCCGATGCCGCAATGCCGCTCTTTCCGCCGCCTACCACCAGGACTTTTTTCTCAAATACATCCATGGAACCTTTTCCTCCTTTTACATTGCAAGAAGCGCTGCGAGACACAGCAGCGCTGTGATGATCGAAAATACTGCCACCACCCGGGTCTCTGACCAGCCGCACAGCTCGAAATGGTGATGGATGGGCGCCATCTTGAAAATCCGCTTGCCGTGGGTTGCCTTGAAATAGCTGACCTGGATGACCACAGACAGCAGCTCCACCGCATAGATAAAGCCCACGATGGGGATAAACAGTGGCATCTGCATCATGTACGCCGTACCTGCCACAAAACCGCCCAGCGCCAGGGAACCCGTATCTCCCATGAACACGCTGGCCGGGTACACATTAAACAGCAGGAAGCCCAGCAGGCCGCCGGCCACCGCACAGGTGATGGGATGGATGCCGCTGTTGGTACCGATAGCCACCACGCTGAAAAAGGTAGCCACCAGAACGGTGACGCTGGAGGACAGGCCGTCCAGTCCGTCCGTGAAATTTACTCCATTTACCGTAGCAAGTACGACGATGAACAGCATGGGAATGGCAAGAATGCCAATGTTCCAGTAATAGCCGTGGGAAAACGGCACCAGCAGTGTCAGCTCCACATCGGTGTAGTGAATGAGGTAATAAGCGAAGATCGCTGTCACCACGATCTCCCCGATGAGCTTCTGCCAGGGCAGCAGACCGTCGGAGCGCCGGAGCACCACTTTCAGGTAATCATCCAGAAAACCGATGATGCCAAAGCCCAGCGTCAGGAACAGCACCGGCACGATCTTCGGATACTGCCGCAGGTAAATAAGGCAGGTGACCGTGATGCCGATGAGAAACAGGATGCCGCCCATGGTGGGGGTTCCCGCCTTCTTCAGATGGGATTTGACGCCCAGCTCCCGCTCGGTCTGGGATAATTTCAGATTCCGCAGAAACGGGATGAGCACCGGGCCTAACACCGCGCTGACCACAAAGGAGATAAATACCGGAAGGATAAATGAATAATTCATGTCGCACCTCTTATTTCTTTCGTTTTTTGTCAGTATAAAACTTTTTATTTCTGAATGCAAGCCACCCCGAGATAGGGAAGGATATTTTCAAAAATCTCCCGCAGCACCGGGGCCGCGATGGTTCCGCCGTAATAGATGCCCTGGGGGTCGTGGATCACCACCAGCCCCGCCACGATTGGGTCATCCGCCGGGGCAAATCCCACAAAAGAGGAAATGTAGCGGTGGGCGCTTCTGGGCAGCGTCTGGGAGGTGGCGGTCTTGCCGCCGATGGCGTACCCTTCGATATAGGCGTTTTTTCCGGTGCCCTCAGACACCACCTTTTCCAGGATCATCCGCATGGTGGCCGACGTCTCTTCGGACAGGATCTGCCGGTCGGTGTCCCAGTCAAATACCTGCTGCACCTCCCCGTCCCGGTTTTTCACACTGCAGGCCAGGTGGGGTGTCACCAGACGGCCGCCGTTGACAAGGGAACTGACCGTGGTCAGCAGCTTTAACGGAGTGATCTGGAAGGACTGGCCAAAGGAAATGGTGGCCAGCTCCACCTGCCCGATGGCATCCTTTTTGTGCATGATGGTACCCGCCTCGCCGGGCAGGTCCACGCCGGTCTTTTCCAGCAGGCCAAATTTCTGAAAATAATCATACATCCGCTCCGGCCCCAGCCGCAGCCCCACCTCCATGAAAACCGGGTTGCAGGAATTCATCGTTCCCTGGATGAAATTTTCCGAGCCGTGGCCGCCCACCTTGTGGCAGCGGATGCGCCGGTCCTCCACGATCTTGTAGCCCGGGCAGAAGAAAGCGTCCGAGGTGGACACCACCCCTTCCTCCAGTCCCGCCGAGGCGGTGATGACCTTGAAGGTGGAGCCCGGCTCGTAGGTATCGTTGATGCAGGCATTGCGCCACATCTGGTTCAAAAGATCCTGCCGCTCCTTTTCCGTCAGGGACGGGTGGGCGTCCAACGTCTCCTCCGACAGGGTGAAGGGATCATTGAGATCAAACTCCGGCACGTTCACCATGGCATAGATTTCCCCGTTCTGCGGGTTCATGAGCAGCACCGACACCCGTTCTGCCTGTTTTTCTTCCATGACCTTCTCTGCCGCCTGCTGAGCGTAGGCCTGGATGTTGCTGTCCAGGCTGACGTACAGGTCATACCCGGGCACCGGCTCCGTCCGCGCCTCGGCGGCGTTTTCGATCTCCACGCCCCGGGCATCCGTCAGTGTTCGGATCTGGCCCGCCGTGCCTTTCAGGTATGATTCATAGGCAACCTCCAGGCCGATGATGCCCTGATTGTCGCTGCCGGTAAAGCCCAGCACCTTGGAGGCCAGCTCCCCCAGCGGATAATACCGCTTGTAGTTCTCATCCACCTTTACCCCTTCATAGTGAAAAGCCCGGATGCGGTCGCCGGTCTCTTTGTCCACGTTGGAACGGATTAGCTCCCGGGAACTGACCTTTTCCACTTTTTTGCGGATGACGGCCTCGTCCATCCCCAGATTTTCCGTCAGCATGTGGATAACCCCCTCTGGATCCTTTACCTGACTGTGGATCACAGAAACGGTACACACCGGCCGGTTGTCTGCCAGCACCACGCCTGCCGCATCCACGATCCGCCCTCTGGCGGCCTTGATGTCCCGTTCCCGCTCATGCAGACGGACGGCTTTTCCCGCATAATCCTCCGCATCAAAAAGCATCAGATATGCAAGCCGTCCGCATAATCCTATCATCATGGCCAGCAGGATCAGAAAAGCTGCCAGAATCTTTTTCCGGTTCCAGGTTTTGTTTTTGTGCACTGCATATCCCCGACTTTGATATCCATACAGTGTATGCACCTTGGAATAAGTTTATGACTTTATTCCCCGGTCATGGCCGCTTCCTCGCTCTTGGTCACCGTGTCTTCCTCGCTGTCCGCCGAACCGGTGTAGCCATCCGGCAGCACGGATTCCTGATCCAGGGATTCTCCGGTGTTGGGATCCAGATTGTTGGCCGCTGCGTACTCGGGATCAATGTGCATGCCGTCGATGACCCGGCCTGTCTCTGTGACAATGACCTTGTTGTCGTTGGCGGTGTCTTCTGCCGTATCCTCCGCCGCAGTATCCTCTGCCGTGGTATCACCCTCCGCAGTGTCCTCCGGTGTGGAGGTGACTGCCTCTGTGGGATAAATGTTCATGTAGGGCAGCATTTCCTTCATGATGCTGCTGAAAATCTCCTGGGCGTAAGTACTGTGGGACTGTTCCGCCACGTTGGGCTCATCCACCACCACATACAGAACGACCTGGGGATTGTCAATGGGAGCCGCCCCCAGGAAGGAAACAACGTAATTTTTCTTGTCTCGGGGAATCTTCTCCGCCGTACCGGTCTTGCCGCCGATCTTGTAGCCTTCCACGCCTGCCGCACTTCCGGTACCGGTCATAACGCCGTCCCCGGCAATAACGTGATACAGATAAGTCCGCAGCGTCTCCGCTGTCTTCTGGGACACGGTGCGCTTCATCACCTGGGGCTGGATCGTCTCCACGGTGGCGCCGCTGCTGTCCAGAATCTTCTTCACCACATGAGGCTGATAGTAGGTGCCGCCATTGACAATGGAAGAAAAGGCGGAAACCATCTGGATCATGGTGGTGTTAAAGCCCTGTCCGAAGGAGTTGGCCGCCAGGTCGGTGATGGTCATGGCGTCCGCATCCAGCACCAGACCGGCTGCCTCGCCCGGCAGGTCAATGCCCGTGCGGTTTCCGATGTTGAAGATCGTCATATATTTTCGGAAATCGTCCACACCGATGCGCATACCCATGGTCATAAGGGCCGCGTTGCAGGACTTCATCAGCGCCTGATCTGTCGTCAGATAACCGTGGCCGTACCGGTTGGAGCAGCGAATGTCGTGCTCACCTACGTGAAGAATTCCCACACAGGTAAAGCCGTCGCCGTCCCGCACCTTGCCCGTCTCCAGACCGGCTGCAATGGTCATGGGCTTCATGGTGGAACCCGGCTCGAAGCCATCGGAAATACAGTGGTTTCGCCAGATACTGTAATATGCCTCGCCCAGCGCCTTGTCATCCATGGCCGCGATCTCTTCGTCTGTATAGAGGCCGGTCACCGAAAGATCCCGGGGATTGTTCAGGTCAAAATTGGGATACTCCGCCATGGCCAGCACCGCCCCGGTGTTGGGATCCATAACGATTGCCGCACTGACCTTACTGCCCAGACCTTCTCTCGCCTCATTGGCATGCTGCTCATTGAATTCCCGCAGCTTCGTCTCCACAATGGTCTGGATGTTGGCGTCAATGGTGGACACCACGGTCTTGCCGTCCTGGGCGGATTTTACTGTCCGTTCCAGCTCGGAATTCTCATTCAGATACCCGTATTCCCGGCCATTTACTCCATTTAACGTACTATTATAGTATTCCTCGATGCCCCAGACGCCCTGATTGCCGGACACGGTAAAGCCCAGCAGATCACTGGCCAGCGTGCTGTACGGGTAGCGGCGCACGTAATCCTTCTCGAACCAGACGCCGCTGATGTCAGGATTGTTTTTCTTATCTGCCATCAGTTCTTCAAAGGCGCTGATCTGATCCTTGGTCAGCTTCTTGGCCGCCACATAGTACTGGTTGTCCGGCTTGTCCGCCACATGCTGCCGGATGGCTGCAATGTCAATGGTGGCACCGGTGCTGTCTACCGTATCCCCGAAGCACTGGGACAGGGCTGCCAGGGTAGGTTCCAGATAGGAATCTTTCTCCAGCATCTGCTTGGCGTCAATGATCAGATTGTAGACCTCCTCGCTGGTGGCAAGGATCGTGCCGTTGGTATCGGTGATGTCTCCCCGCTTGTACGGAAGGGTGGAGCTGGAATAGCCCCGCCGGGAAAGCACCTGCTTGGCATACTGTTCTCCGTTTTCCCGCTGGATCCGTGTGATCTGATAACCTAAACCAAGCAAAGCCAGCAAAATCACGAAAAAGGTGACTGCCAGCTTTCTCTTCATTTTTCCTGTGAATTTCAAAGGTTCCCTTCTTCGCCGGGGACGCCTGCCGGATCCGTCCATCCGCTGCGGGCGCCTCCCCCGACGATGATCGTATCTGTCATCTCTGCTCACTGTTCAACACTCCTGTTTCCTGCTTACTTTCCGAAAAGTGCTGCCGCCTTGCTCTTGACGCCGCTTTCTGCGGATGTCTTCGGCACATCCTGATACTGCCGCACATAGTCCGTATCCTTGCTGTCATACAGGACAACCTGGTTCTCGTCCGCATACACCATGCCCAGTTCCTCTGTGGCAATCTTGCGGACTGTCTCCAGATCCACGGAAGACATGACCCGGTTGTACTCCGCGTCATTCTCTGCCTTCAGATCGTTCAGCGTACTCTCCAGCTTGTTGATGTTCTCCATGGAGGCGGTCACCCGGGACTGGATCTGCAGGTACCGCACACAGCCGAACACCATCAGGCCCATGATGCATGTCAGAAATGCCGCATACAGGGCATGCGTCCGGGTCTTCTGCTTATAACGGACAGCGGAATGTACCTTTGCCTGTCTTCTCTTTTTTCTTCTGACTGCCGGTTCCTCCTGCGGCAGTGTCTCTATGGTACGGACGGTGTTGCCGTCCACATAGGTGTCATAATAGCTGGTCTTTCTGGATGCCATGATCCCACTTCCCATCTTCTTATTTTCTAAATTATTTTTATGGAGTTCTTCTCTGTTTCTCTTCTATCATTTTCCACAATACATGCTGTTGTATTCTACTTCTCTGTCCTGCGTTCGAAAATACGCAGCTTCGCACTCTTGCTTCTGGAATTGTTCTCCAGCTCTTCCTCCGACGGGAGGATCGGTTTTCTCGTGATCACTTTTCCCTTGGATTTCCGTCCGCATACGCACACCGGAAGGTTCTTCGGGCAGATGCACGGATCTTCGTTCTTGCGGAAGATCGTCTTGACGATCCGGTCTTCCAGGGAATGGAAGGTGATGATGCAGATCCTGCCATCCTCGTCCAGTAGATCGATCATATCGTCCAGCGTATCCCGCAGCACGTCCAGTTCCCGGTTCAACTCAATGCGGATGGCCTGAAAGGTACGCTTGGCCGGATGGCCGCCGGTTCTTCTGGCTTTCATCGGAATGGATTCCTTCACGATCTCCGCCAGCTCCAGCGTCGTCTCAACGGGATGCTCCTGCCTTGCCCGGACAATGTGTCGTGCAATGCTGCCCGCAAACTTGTCCTCTCCGTAATCCCGGATGATGCGGGTCAGTTCCGCTTCGCTGTATTCGTTGACGATGTCTCGCGCCGTCAGGGACTGCCGCTGATCCATGCGCATATCCAGCGGTGCATCTTCCCGGTAGGAAAATCCCCGTTCCGCGGTGTCCAGCTGATAGGAGGAAACCCCCAGATCCAGCACAATGCCGTTGACCTTCCGGATGCCCAGCTCCTCCAGCACCCGGCGCATCTCGCAGTAATTGCTGCGGACGATGGTCACCCGGTCGCCGAATTCAGCCAGCCGTTCTCCCGCTGCCGCAATGGCAGCCGCATCCTGGTCAATGCCGATGAACCGTCCCTTTTCTGATAATTGTCTGCATACATGCCAGGCATGTCCGCCGCCGCCAAGGGTGCCGTCCACGTAAATGCCGTCTGGCCGGATATGCAATCCTTCTATTGTCTCCTGAAGCAATACGGATACGTGTGAAAAACTCATGCCTGTCTGTTCTCCTGTTTCTAAATTTCTGCATCTTGCTATTCTGCTTTGGTATTCTGTCCGCGCGCGTGTTGTGTTTTACAGGGAAAGTCCGCGCTCTGCCATCATCTCGGCGATCTCGTTCATATCGTCAATATTGGTAGCCTGTTCCCAGCGATCCTTATCCCAGATCTCGATGCGCTCCATCATGCCTGCCAGAACCACATCCTTATCTATCCCCACATGTGTTCGAAGCGATGCAGGCAGCAGGATTCTTCCCTGCTTGTCGAATTCGCATTCCGATGCTCCGGCGATAAACTGCCGTTTGAACTTTCGTTCCGATTCCTTCAGCAAATTCAGGCCAGCGAACTTCTCCACCATCTTTTCCCACTCTTCCATGGGATACAGATATAGACAGGTATCCAATCCCTTCGTCACAACCATCTTGTCCCCAAGCTGTTCGCGATATTTCGAAGGAATGATCAGCCTGCCTTTTGCGTCCACACTATGCTGGTATTCACCCATAAACATATTGGATCACCTGCTCTCTGGCCGGGGGCTTGTCTTTTCCACCACAAATCCCCCACTTGCTACCACCTTTCACCACAATTCACCACTTATGAGTTCATTCTAGTGCATTTTTCAGGAAAGTGCAAGGCTTTTTCTCAAAAACCTCACAAAAGGCCGGTGCCAATTCATGGAAAAACAATCCTCTTGCAGCTCATTTTTGCTCATGAAAAGAACATACGAGTGAACTGTAACCCGCCCAAAAGGTCTCCACCGCCACTCACTCCCACTTTTTTGACTGTAAAAACAGGGGCACAGGACATTTTGTCCCCACCTTTCCCCCACAAAGTGACGGCCACCTCCACCTGTTCCCACTCGTGAACTTCCCAATCAAAGAAAATCTCACCCTCAAACGGCGGCATGGCTGACACAACGCAGCCAAGTCCACATTTTCCACACACAGGGTTTTCTGGAAATATATTTTACGAATGGAACTGGGGAGAGGTTCATGCTATAATATAGAAGAAATACGATTTTCTTTTACAAAGGGAGGAATATGATATGAAAAAATGGATACAGGCAGGATGCGTGGCTCTCGTCACGGTTCTGATGATCGTTGTGGGCTGTGTGTCCAAGAACCCCTGGCAGGTGCTGGCCCGGTCTGTCGCCAAACAGGCCACCCTTACCGATCTGGATACCAGTGTTGCTATGGAAATGACGCTGTCCCAGGAGGGGCAGAAGGTGTCCGTCGTCTCCGACATGGATCTGAAATGCTCCGGCATCAACACACCGGATATGAAGTACGCCACCGATTCCGCCATGACGGTATCGGCTCTGGGCATCACCCAGCAGCTGGATATGCAGACCTACTATTATGACGGCTGGTGCTATACCGACATGATCGGGGAGAAGTACAAATACGCCACCGATCTGAGCACCATCATGAACTCGCTGCAGCAGAACATGAACACGTCCAATCTCACGGCTGCGCAGATGCTGGATCTGTCCATGACAGAGGAAAACGGGCAGACCGTTCTGGCCTTCACCGCAGACCCGACGCAGATGAACGAACAGGTAAAAGAAGCGCTGGGACTCATCGGCGATCAGCTGGCTTCTCTGGGAGAGATCGCCATGGATGTCCATGATGTCCACGGCACTTACACCATCAACAAGGATGGCTATTACACCGCCGCCCATGTGATCATGTCCTATGAGATGAGCATTCTCGGCATTTCCATCCCGGTGGACGCAGACATCCACATGACCTTCAACAACCCCGGAGAGCCCGTAAACGTGGAACTGCCGGATCTGTCCGCCTATAACGAAATAGAGCTCCCGGAAGCAGATTAACTGCTTTCGAAAGCTCTATAAAGATTTTTGTTCAGCTGCTACTCGAGCGTCAGCGTCATGCTGGCGCTCTTTGCATTGGTGGGCACAAATTCCACCGCCTCCAGCAACGCATCAGACGTATCACTGACAGAGTAAACCTCACAGGCGGTCACGGTTGCACCCGGCTGCACCTCCGTCTTATAGTTGTTCATTTCGTCGTTCATCTCTGCCACGGAAGCTTTGCCGCATTCACTTCCATTCTGGGTCAGCTTCGTGTAGGATACGGACGGGATGGACACGGCCTGATCACTGTTGTTGGTGAAATCATAATAAACATATACGCAGGGACTTCCGTTCACATCTTCGCCCATCTCATGCCGCGCATACCTGAGCGTAAATGCATCTGTCACCAGATTCAGAGTGCCGGAAGCGTCCGTACTCTGGGAAGTATCTGTGGGCGTTCCCTCTGTGCCGGTCTCGCTGCCAGCCGCCGTACCATCCGCAGCCGTGCCGTCTGCGCCGGTGCTGTCCGTGCCATCCGTTCCGGTCTGGGTGCCATCTGTGGCCGTCCCGTCGCTGCTCTGGGTCTGGGTACCGTTCCCCTGCGCAGCAGAGCCTTTGACCAGCAGACAAACGGCTGCCGTGAGCACCACTGTCACAACGAGAAGCACCACCGGGACTGCCAGTCCCCGCTGCCGGTGCAGACACAGAAAAACAAGGAAAAGAACTGCCAGCACTGCTGCTGCCACGGCCCACAGCTTCCATTCGTTCATCTTCGATGCATGGATGAGGCAAGTGATATCTGCCAGCAGGCAGAACAGGAACGGTGTCAGAAATGCCACCGGCGCTGCCCGGTGCCGCATCTGAATGGCCATCACGCCCCCAAAGAAGAACAGCACCGCCGGGATCAGTCCCAGCATACCGATGCCTGCGCCTTCCTTGAACACACCGGCCAGCACCGACCGGTACACAAGCCCCAGGGCAGCCAGGATACACAGTACGCCCAGCCCCAGTCTGGCTCCCGTGAACCGCGGCCCTCTGCGTCCTCTTCCTCCTGCTCTTCTGCGATGATCCTGCTGACGGCTCCCCGCTCCGCCGCCGCGACTGTTTCTCTGACTGCTCATCTTATCTTCACTCCTTCTTTATTCCAAACCCCACAGGGATTCTGTTCGACTTCTATACTACCACATTCCCCTCCGTCAGAGTGAATTTCCATAAATTTTTCACAGGTTTGTCATAAAATTTTAAGAATTCTCCGTCTGTTTCGTCTTCTGGCGCTTCCGCCCCATGGCGATGATACACAGAGAAACGACTACCATCACCAATGCCAGCATCTGGGAAACCGCAAGACCGGTTCCGAAGAAAATCAGCTGGTCTGTCCGCAGGCCCTCAATCCAGAAACGGCCAATGCCGTAAAGGAGCAGATACAGGCAGAACACTTCACCGTGGAATTTCTTTTTCGGCGAATACCAGATAAGAAAAAGAAGCACACATAAATTCCACAGAGATTCATACAGGAAGGTGGGATGCACCTGAATATAATCAATACCGCCTACGTTCATGATATGTGCCGCCAGATCTGCACTGATATCCGACCGGCGCACCGCACTCACCGGCAGCTGCATAGCCAGAAGATTATCTGTATAACCGCCAAAAGCTTCCCGGTTGAAGAAATTACCCCAGCGTCCAACCACCTGTCCCAGTATCAACCCCAGCCCAGCCGTATCCGTCAGCAAGCCAAAGGGCTGTTTTTTCACTTTGGCAAACACAAATACGGTGGCGATGGCTGTCAGCACACCACCGTAGATGGCCAGACCGCCGTTGCGGATATTGAAAATGCTGAGCAGATCGTCCTTGTACATATCCCAGGCAAACACCACATAGTACACCCGGGCGCCGATGATGGACAGCACCACGGCGATCATGGCCAGATCCAGATACATTTCCGGATCCTGGCCCGTGCGTTTTGCCTGCCACTGCGCCAGCATCAAACCGCCGATGATGCCGATGCCAATGACGATGCCGTAATAGGCAATGGTAAAGCCGCCGATGGATATGTTTTTGCCCACATGCTCCAGGTAAATTCCCAGATGGGGAAAATTGATATTCCAGTCCATAGACATCCCTCTCTTATACGTTAAAGCGGAACAGGATCACATCTCCGTCTTTTACCACATAATCCTTGCCCTCCAGACGGACAAGTCCTTTCTCTCTGGCTGCCGCATATGCCTGACAATCCAGCAGATCCTTGTAATTCACCACCTCGGCCCGGATGAAGCCGCGCTCAAAATCGGTGTGGATCTTACCGGCAGCCTGGGGCGCTTTCGTTCCGGCCTTGATGGTCCATGCTCTCGTCTCGTCCTCTCCGGAAGTCAGGAAGCTCAACAGCCCCAGCAGGTGATAGCTTGCCTTGATCAGTTTCTCCAGGCCGGACTCCTTCAGACCCAGATCCTCCAGGAACATGGCCTTCTCATCCTCCTCCAGCTGGGAGATCTCCTCCTCGATCTGGGCGCAGATGACAAACACCTCACTGCCCTCGCTCGCTGCATACTCCCGCACCTGCTGTACATAGGCGTTGCTTGCACCGTCATCCGCCAGATCATCCTCGGAAACGTTGGCCGCGTAGATCACCGGCTTGTAGGTCAGCAGATTATAGGAAGCGATCCATGCCTGCTCATCCTCATCGTCCACCTGCAGGCTTCTTGCCAGCTTGCCATCCTCCAGATGGGCTTTGATCCGCTCCAGGAAAGCCACTTCCTTGGCCAGCTCCTTGTCATTCTTGGCGCCTCTGGACGCTTTTGCGATCCGGCGCTCCAGGATCTCCACGTCCGAGAAGATCAGCTCGAAGTTGATGGTCTCAATGTCCCGCAACGGGTTCACACTGCCGTCCACATGCACCACATTGCTGTCCTCAAAGCAGCGCACCACATGAACGATGGCGTCTACCTCACGAATATTGGACAGGAACTGGTTGCCCAGGCCCTCGCCCTTGGACGCGCCCTTTACCAGACCGGCGATGTCCACAAACTCAATGGTGGCCGGTGTCACCTTCTTGGAATGATACATGTCGCCCAGCAGACGGAGACGCTCATCCGGCACTGCCACGATACCGATGTTCGGGTCGATGGTACAGAACGGATAGTTGGCAGACTCCGCACCCGCCTTGGTCAGAGAGTTGAAAAGTGTACTTTTGCCGACATTCGGCAGACCGACGATACCTAATTTCATTTTATGTTTTACCTGTCCGAAAACCTTTGATTTATCGGGGTTTTCGCCTTTCCTTAGATTTCTTGTACGCCCTTTTTTCCTGCAACAAAAAAAGAGTCCAACGCAACTATATATGATAGCATAAGGACTCTTTTTTTTCAATCCAAACCGGATTTTCCCAACGACGAGTTAAAATTCATGAGCCAGAAAAAAACAACGGTAAACAGAATTCCCTTTATGACAGATGTCGCGGAAATCGCCCACCAGATCCCGGTAAGTCCGAATATACCGCTAAGCACGATGGCCAGAGGGATCCTTGCCCCGGTAAAAACAATGCTGATCACGCTGCAAAGATTGGTTCTGCCAAGCCCCGACAAAGCTCCGACTGTCGTAAGTTCAACACACATAAAGGCTTCGCTGAAACCGACAATCATCAAATATCCCACAGCAATTTCAATTGCACCGGCCTCATGGAAAAAGCATCCTGCGATCGTTTCCGGAAAAAACACAAATGCTGCCGTGGCAGATAAAAAGTACTTTAATCATCTTTTTATATCTCCATTTAAATCTTGTATTTCTTCTCAAACGCTTGATTTTTCAGGGTTTTCCGACTTTTGAATTTTCCTTTCTTTTTAAGGTATCTTCTCAAATCTTCTCGTATTTTCTTATGTTTTTCCCTGCAATCTTGGTAAATCCGTTGGTAAAGCAAGCGTCCTTACCAACGGGCTTTTTTAACTATTTGCTATCCGATATACTTCTTCCTTTGCGTCATCAAAATTTACATGAGTGTAAGTGTTCAAGGTTACACTGATGTCTGCATGACCCATGATATACTGCAAGGTTTTCGGATTCATCCCGGATTTTGCCATATTAGAGCAAAAGGTATGCCTACATACATGAGGGGTAACTTTCGGCATCTGGATACGGTAAATTTTATTGTATTTCTGAATGATATGCTCCAGATACTTCTCCCAGTGCAGGGCAACCATCGGCATATCGTTTTTATCCAGAAACAAAAATCCGGCATATCCTTCCACCATCGGCTCAACCTTTGGTGTCTTTCGATTAGCAATGATTCTGCGAAAACACGCTGCAACAGCTTCTGTCATCGGCACATAGCGGATACCTTTGTCTGTTTTTGGTTCTTCAATCACATACTGCATCTGTGCAGTACGCTGTAACTGATGGTCTACCTTGATACGCATTTCTCCAAACTCGATTTCTGAAACCGTCAGACCGCAGAACTCTGAGATACGAAGCCCTGTGTGAAAAAGAATATAGATTGCATCATAGTATCTGCTGAAATGCTTATCTTCTTGAATAAACTTCAGCAAATCTCTCTGTTGCTTTCGGGTAATCGCTTCTCTGGTAACAGAATCATTGACAATGACGGAGGCAAGCTCAAATTCAAATGGATTTTTACGAAGCAGGTCATCATCTACTGCCATCTGAAATGCCGGTCTGAGAACTCCCCGGATAGAATGAATGGAACTATATCCCCGACCATCTATCTGCTGGAGTTTTATCAGCCATGCCTTTGCGTCTGACAAACGCACCTTATCAATTCGCAGATTCCCAAAACTCTCTTTTTTCAGCATATTGATGACCGTTTTATATCCGGCAACCGTATTGTGACGAACTCCTGTTTTCAATGAAACATACTTTTCTACCAGTTCCAAAACAGTATAGTTGCCACCGTTGGTTACGATACGGTCAAACAAATCCGCTTCAATCTGTTTTTCTTTCTCA
>QFCE01002673.1_pt1 | contig 55874 bp, 38 predicted proteins | sample 5346091 | NCBI WGS metagenome assembly QFCE01 (sample SAMN09062252, study PRJNA434731) | Human gut metagenome, whole genome shotgun sequencing project. | isolation source: stool timepoint A chromium assembly | host: Homo sapiens | collected 2015
TGCTGTCCGTTATATTAACCATATTTGGCGGCTGTGATTTTGGAGACACAGACAGCGGTGAAGCGGATACGGTTTTAGGCAATGGCAGCTCGGTGCTGCGCATCATTTCCGGATCGGAAAACGCGGAGCTGGAGCCGATCTTGGAGGAGTTTGCAAAACAGGAAAATATACGCATCGAAATGACCTACCAGGGGTCTCTGGATATCATGCGCCTGCTGGGAGAAGAGGAAATCCCCTATGACGCCGTGTGGCCGGCCAGCAGCCTGTGGCTGACGGTAGGAGATACGGAGCATCGGATCAAGCACGCAGAGTCGATATCCATCACGCCAGTGGTATTCGGCATTCGCAAAAGCCTGGCGGAGGAGCTTGGGTTTGTGGGGCGCGAAGTATCGGTCAACGACCTACTTCAGGCGATCCAAAGCGGGGAACTCCGCTTCTGCATGACCAGCGCTACCCAGTCAAATTCCGGCGCCAGCGCGTACATCGGTTTTCTGTACGCCCTTCTGGGCAACCCGGAGGTCATCACAGAAGAGGATTTGCAGAATGAAAGCCTGAAAACCCAGATGAAGGAACTGCTTTCGGGTGTGGACCGTTCCTCCGGCAGCTCCGACTGGCTCAAGGATATGTTTTTGGAAGGCGATTACGACGCCATGGTCAACTACGAGTGCCTGATCATCCAGGCCAACAAAGAACTGGAGGCGCGCGGAGAAGAGCCGCTGTATGCGGTATATCCCTATGACGGGATGTCTATTGCGGATTCCCCGCTGGGATATGTGGATAAAGGCGACGATAAGCAGGAAGAGTTGTTTTTGAAGCTGCAGGAATATCTGCTGTCGGAGGACACGCAGGATGAGATCCAGCGCACCGGCCGCCGTTCGGGCTATACCGGCGTTTCCGAGGAAAACAAGGAAGTATTTCGCTCCGACTGGGGTCTGCAGCCCGACCGGGTGCTGTCGCCGATCAAAATGCCGGCTTCCGATGTCCTGTTTGAGTGTCTGAACTTATATCAAACCGATTTCCGCAAGCCTTCTCTTACCGTGTACTGCCTGGACTATTCCGGCAGTATGAGCGGCACAGGCAACGAACAGCTTGTTCAGGCCATGGAGCAGTTGCTGATTCAGGAGAACGCCCGGGAAAATTTCCTGCAGGCGTCGGAAAACGAAGTGAATATCCTGATTCCTTTTAACGATGGCGTGATCAATACCTATACGGCGGAAGGCAATGGCAGCGAACTGGAGGCTCTCTATGATGAAGTGAAAAATCAGGAGGTAGGCGGCGGTACAGATATGTACACGGCTGCTATGCGGGGAATCGAAATGCTTAAGGAATATGATCTGTCCCAGTATACTCCCGCCATTATCCTGCTGACCGATGGGCAGTCCGGCGGTTCCCTCTATGATTTTGAGGATGCCTATGAAGAACTTGGGGCCGAGGTTCCGGTCTTTTCCATCATGTTCGGGGATGCCGACGAAACCCAGCTGGAGGAACTGGCGCAATATACCAACGCCCGGGTATTCGACGGCCGGGAGAATCTGACGGAGGCTTTCCGGAGCGTAAAGGGGTATAACTGATGAAAGATACCCCGCGAATGATAGCTTCTGCCCTGATTGCGGCTATCCTGTTTTTATTATTATTCCTGTTCCTCCACTGGAACCTGATTGTCTGTATTCTGCTGTGCGTCGGCATATACTTCGGGTTATTCTTCCTGCTTAAGCCCAGCCGGAAAATTGCGGGAATTGATGTGGAATCCATGCCAGGCGGCGGGGAAATTCAGAAGCTTTTGGATGACGCCCAGACAGACCTGGCGGACATTGACAAAGCGGTGAAAGCCATCGCGGATCCTGCCGTGCAACAGGATGCGCAGGCTTTGTACGCCACCGGGACAAGAATCCTTGCTTACCTCAAGGAAAACCCGGACAAAATCAAGCTGGCGCGCCGTTTCTTTACCTATTATCTGGATACGGCTGCCAAGCTTTTGGCACGTTATGTGGATTTTCAAAATACGGGACTCCATTCGGAGGAGGTTACGGAAATCCTTTGCAAAACCGCCGAATCCCTGCCGGTGCTGAACAAAGCCTTTGAGAAGCAGTTTACCCATCTGATGCAGGGGGAACTGCTGGATGTGGAGGCGGATATTGAACTTTTGAAGAGCACTTTGAAAATGGAGGGCGGGAAATGAAGACAAAACTCATTGGCTTAGGTATTTTAGCGGCAGTTATCATAGCTGCCGTCGCCTATGTGTTCATAAGCAACAACCAGACCGTCACCGAAATCAATGGCTATGTGGGCGGCGAAAAAATCGGCCTGCTGGAAGACGAGGAAGTACAGGACATCCTGCGGGACAGGTACAAGCTGGTTATCGACTATGCGAAAGCCGGTTCCATCGACATGATCACCGCTGACGCTACAGGGCGGGATTTCCTGTTTCCTTCCAATCAGACGGCGCTGGAGCTGTATAAGCAGGTCAACGGCGACCCGGTGAAGAGCGAAATTATCCTGAACACGCCCATTGTCCTGTATACCCGCAGCGCCGTAGCGCAGGCGCTGGTTGACAGCGGGATCGCCTCGCAGACCGACGGCGTGTATACTGTGGATATGGCGAAACTGACCGAGGCGATTGAAGCTGGGATGGCCTGGGCGGACATCGGCCTGCCCCAGCTTTACGGCAGCATCACCGTGGGCACCACCGACCCTACCAAATCCAATTCCGGCAACATGTTTGCCGGCCTTTTGGCCAACACCCTCTGCGGCGGCGTGGCAGACGAAAGCAATCTGGATGAAATCCTGCCCCGGCTTCAAAGCATCTTTCAGAAGCTCGGGTATATGGAAAGCTCGTCCTCTGACCTGTTCGACCAGTTCCTGAAAACCGGCATGGGCGCCAAGCCCCTGATTGCCGGCTATGAAAACCAGCTGCTGGAATTTGCGGTGGAGAACCCGGATACCTGGGAACAGATAAAAGGGGATATCGTGATGATGTACCCGACACCTACGGTCTGGTCCTCTCATGTGTATATTGCGCTGGATGAGGCGGGGACCGCCGGGATTGACGCGCTGCTGGATGAGGATATCCAGCGGCTGGCCTGGGAAAAGCACGGGTTCCGCACAGGGGTGTACGACACCCCAACGGATGCAGAGCATTTCGGCGTGTCCGGTATTGCAGAGGAACTGACCCAGGTGGCGCCGATGCCCGACGCCACCACCATGGATCGGATTATCAAGGCCCTCTCATAGAGAGTGCAGGAAGGAATGAATAGGATATGGCAGAAGAAATCACTTTGGACACTTTAATGCAGGGAAAAGAGAATACCGCCCTGCAAAAACAGGAGCCGGTGGATGTGGAGACGGTCCGCGCCCAGGTAGAAGAATTGACCCCGGCGCAGAGAGCGCGGGTAGAAGAGTTAAAAAACAGCATCGACCTGATGGATTCCCAGACTGCGCTTCAGTACGGCATTGGAGCGCAGCGGAATATTTCCAGCTTTTCCGACAATATCCTGGCGCAGGTGCGCAGCAAGGACAGCGGCTATGTGGGGGAACTTATGTCGGATCTGGTCTTGAAGGTCAAGGATGTAGGCGTCGACCAGTTGGACGACGGCATTTTAGACAAAATCCCTTTTCTGAAGAACGCCTCCCGTGCAATCAAAAAATTTATGCAGCGGTATGAAAAGCTTGAGGTACAGATCGACCGCATCGAGCAGGAACTGGAACAGGCGCGGATGCAGATGCTCAAGGACGTCACCATGTTCGACGGGCTGTATGAAAAGAATCTTGAATATTTCCAGGAGCTGCAGATCTATATTGCCGCCGGCGAGGAAAAGTTGAAGGAATTGCGGGAAACCACCCTTCCAAAGCTCCATGCGGAGGCATCAGCCAAAGGCGATCCCATGAGCGCCCAGGCGGTGCGGGACTTTGAAGATACGGTGAACCGTTTTGAAAAGAAAATCCACGACCTGAAACTCAGCAAGACCATTGCCATCCAGACGGCGCCGCAGATCCGCCTGATCCAGAACAACGACAAAATGCTGGTGGATAAGATCCAGACGGCCGTGCTCAGCACCATCCCGCTTTGGAAAAGCCAGGTTGTCATTGCCCTGGGTCTGCACCGGCAGGAAACCGTGTTGCAGATGCAGAGGAGCGTAACCGACGCCACCAATACGCTGCTCACCAAAAACGCGGAACTGCTGAAGCAGAACAGCGTGGATGTAGCCAAAGAATCCGAACGCGGCATCGTGGATCTGGAAACGCTGAAAAAGGTCAACGCTGATTTGATTTCCACCATAGAAGAAACCATCAAAATCCAGCAGGAGGGCCGCGCCGCCCGTCAGAATGCGGAAGTAGAGTTAGCAGGAATTGAAGAGCGGCTCAAGCAAACCATGCTGTCAGCCGTGCAAAATTGATAACTTGAAAAAACGGAACCCGTTTCAAAGCATCGAAATAGTTTGGAAAAGTGAGCGGCTGTATCGAGCATGGGTGATGTATAAAGTTTGGTGCCAACATAATATCTCAGTATGTCGACACAGCAGGTAAGAATGCAAAAAAGATTGCGGAGCAGTATACCTAAGACCAACTCAAAGAAGATCAAGATGAAGACTAGATGACAATTAAAGAATACATAGGCTCGTTTATGGGTAGCAAATAACAGTTTTTTCGCAGATGGCAGACCCGTACCAGGCTGGTTTCTTAGGATTTTGCCTGCATCTGAAGAACTACCAGCTTTGTTGGTGGGTTTCTATTATTAACAAAGAGGAATCAACATGATCAATAAAAGCAGGGCGCTATATATCTTCAAATACCTGTGGGATCACACGGATGAGGAGCATCCTGCCACTACGGCGGATATCATCCAATACCTTGCCTCCATCGGGATTTCCACCACGCGGAAAACTGTGGCGGAGGACGCTGCCGAGCTGCAGAACAGTGGCTTTGATGTGATATGCAACCGTAGCCGGCAGAACGAATTCTTCATCGGCTCCCGCCATATGGAGCTTGCCGAATTAAAAATGCTGGTGGACGCATTGCAGCCACAACTTGCTTTCTTTAGAATTTCATTTTCTTCTCGCAGTTTTCGGTTCTCTTCTTCCAGACAAACAATTCGGTGGCCGGAAATGATTGTACCGGTTTTGGGTGCTTTCCTTTCTGTATAAAGCTTTATCCAATTGTATAAAGCACTTCTTGAGATTTGATTTTTTTCACAAATCTCTTGGACTGATTTTCCGTTCACGTAGAGCGAAACCATGAGCTTTTTATCTTCCTCTGTGTGCCTTTTGCCCATCTTGCTAATTCCTCCTTTACTTTGAAGATGGATTTTTAATTATAGCAGATTTGTCTTTACTTTTTGCAAAAAACGCTTAAGAAGAAGTTAGCGAATTAAGAATTTTGTAGAGAAATAGGAATTTTTTTGCTATATATTTGAAATGGCTGCAAGATGCTTTTTTAATAGGCTGTTAAATTTGGAGAAGGTAGCTTGTGCTTATCAACCAAAAGGTTTATAATTATACTGTGCTGATGGAGGTGAAAAATGACAACATCGGATATGATCAGAGAATTGTGTGATAGAATGAATATCAGCCTTGCGGAACTTTGCAGACGGATTGGACAGACTCCGCAGAATTTTAATAAGAAGCTGCAGCGTGGCACCGTTTCTTCAGAGGAAATGGCAAAGATTGCAGAGGTATTAGATGTTGGATATGAACAGGCGTTTGTGTTGCCTGATGGAGAGAAAATAGCGATTAACAATAGCTGAAGTAGAATATCTTATGCATTTAAGGATTTTGTTGAGTTATACAGAACATTGAATGGTGATGAATGGAGGGGGAACGGTATGTATCTAAAGAAACTTATAATTAAAAATTTCAGAATTTTTGATGAAATAGGTATAGAACTTATTTTTAATAAGGGAATAAATGCAATTATAGGAGAAAATAATTCTGGTAAATCTTCAGTAATAGATGCGCTTAGGATTGTTTTCTCAACCGTGACATACAAAAAAGATATATTCTTTTCAAAATCAGATTTTCATGTTAGTGAAGACGGAACAGTAGCGGACTATGCTCAATTTGATGTGTATTTGGAAGATGTCCCTCGTAGAATGACAGAAATTTGGAATCCACAGAGTGAGAGCGGCATGGGCGGCGATTTCCATATTAGGTTTGAAAAATATATAGCTCCTAGTGGTACTGAAAAAGTTCGGTCAGTTTATTGGGGATTTGGGAGAGAGGGAAATTTATTATCTTCAGATACATTTGAGGCAACCGATATTGTATTCTTAGGTGCATTACGGAATTCGGAAAATGAGATGAGACCCTCAAGAAACAGTAAATTGGCACAATTACTTAGAAATGTGGTTCCAGGAGAGGAGGTTAGAGCGGAATTAGTTCAAATTTTGAGTGATGCTAATAATAATCTATTGGAAAAGGAGCAGTTAAAAAAGACGAGAAATACAATAAATCAAAATCTTGCAAAAATTGAACAGGAATTTTTAAATCAGCAGATTGATATTGGTTTAGTAGAACCGAGGTTCGATTCAATTGCATCTTCTTTACGTGCCTGGGTTAAACCTAAGTGGATATTAATAAATAGGGCTGATCCTGTTTATGAAAAAGCATATACATATTTTCAAAATCATATGGATTTGAAGAAAGTGCAAGAGGATGCAAAAGGTATATATTTTGAAATTTCTATTTTGGACAGTGAAACTGATATTAACAAAGAATTAGCTGATAGAATTAGTAAAGTTGCAAATAAATCTTTTGAATTGTATCAAAATGGATTAGGATATAATAATTTGTTATTTATGTCAGCGGTGCTTGGTGACATGGCGATTGAAAAGGGCGGGGTTTATCAAAACCTTTTGTTAGTTGAGGAGCCAGAGGCTCATTTGCATCCACAACTACAGGAATTAGTACATAATTTTCTATCAGATGCAAATAAGAACGATAGTAATATTCAGATTATTTATACATCGCATTCTCCTACATTGGCCTCTAAAATTGATATAGAAAATATTAATCTACTGTATGAGTATGGGCATAAGAAATATTGTTTGCCTTTCTCACAAACGAACTTAACAGAGGAAAATAAAAAATATTTACAAAGATACTTGGATGTCACAAAGTCCCAGATGTTTTTTGCACGAGGAATTTTGTTTGTAGAAGGAATCAGCGAAGCAATTTTACTTCCGGCAATGGCGAAAGCATTGGATAGACCTTTTGAAAAGTATGCAGTAGAATTGGTCAATGTAGATAGTGTTGCATTTGCACCATTTGTTAATCTCTTATCATCTGATAAAGTTAATACCTGCTTTTCAAAAGTATCTATTATTACAGATGATGATAGATGCGCTAAAAAGAATGAAAAAGACTACATTGATAAAAACTATGATTATGATGATATCAGCAGTGAAATTGTCACAAACCTACAAAACGGACAACCTTCGGATAGATGTAATGATTTGACAACACTATGTTCTGATGCTGGGATAAACGTATTTACAGCATTTAAAACGTTAGAGTATGCACTATGCTGTAGTGAAGATGATATTTATCATATGATAGAAGCACTAAAAAAATGTTATACAGATTTGGGGCCAAAATTAGAATCAAAGGTTGGATTATTGTCTCAATTAAGCGAAAAAGCAGCATGCGTATGGCTATTTATAAGAGCCAGAGATAAATGTAAAGGAGCAGTTGCACAATACATAAGTCAAGTTATTTGTGATCAGCATGAACTAAAGAAAAAAGGAGAACAAATTGAAAAGGAATTCGTCATTCCAGAATATTTAAAAAATGCAATTTATAGTGTGACGGAGCGATAGCATGGTAAAGAAAATGACTGACGAACAACAAGAATTTTTGAATGCAGAGGGAAAGGTAGTTATAAAGGCTTGCCCAGGGAGTGGGAAGACTTATACTGTTGCACATAAATTATTGTCATATGTGGATAACTGGAAGGATTATCACAGTGGTGTTGCAGTATTATCATTTACAAATGTAGCGAGTAATGAAATATATGAAAAGGCACAGTCAATTCATGGTAGTTTAGGAAAACTGGGGTACCCCCATTTTATTGGAACCGTGGATAGTTTTATTGATGAATTTATTGTGTTGCGTTATGGCCATTTATATACTGTTGGGAAGGTGCGCCCAAGAATAGCATTGTCTGATAACTGGAAGATACCATACAAATATTGGCGGTCAGAATGCCATAGAAATGGGTGCGTAGACAATATAGAGCAATTTTATTATGGAGTGGATAAAAAATTTTATAAAGGAAATGAACAAGTAATTTGTGATAGAAGAAAAGCGAAGATGCTTCCATGCCAGCAATATAAAAAAATGTTGTCGGATAAGGGAATTGTTTTTCAGAATGAAACGGCGTTATTCGCATATCAACTATTAAAGAAGTATCCGGAGGTGGCATCTGCTATAGCAGAAAGATTTCCGATAATTATTATTGATGAAGTTCAAGATACATCGATAAATCAGATGGCAGTTTTTGACTTGTTAAGTGAATCGGGAATGAAATCAATTTTTTTGGTGGGAGATCCAGATCAGTCGATATATGAGTGGAGAAATGCAAATCCGGAATGTATGCTCCACAAATTAGAAGATCCGAATTGGAAAACTATAGAACTTACGGGGAATTTCAGAAGCTCACAGAATATCTGTAATGTTACTTCATTTTTTTCTGCTAGTTTGCGTGGAAATGGTAGCAATAATGCAATAGGTGCTTGGAAAGACGAAAAGGAAAGGCCGGTCTTATTACTGACAAAGAAAAATTCAGAGGATGAAATTATTAACTACTATCTTGATAGGTGCAACAAAATGGGGATAGAGATATTACCTAAGAACGTTACCGTTTTAACCAGAGGGAGGATATATTCTGATACGGATATAATAGGTTTATGGAAAAGTAAAGAAATAGAATTATTTGCTAAAGCGGCATATGAATGGAAGTGTGGTTCAAGAAAAAAAGCTTATCAAGAGGCGTCAAAAGCATCATATAGTATGATTTTCAATGAAGATATAGATGAATATGCGATGAACCAGAAAATTAGAGACTATACTAATGAAGATTCATGGAAGGATTATGTAATAGATATTTTGATAGATATGCCTGATATTGAAATAGAAATTGGAGAATGGGTAAAAAAATTTTCAAGTGGTTTTGAGGCAATATGTGCCAAATATGCTTATGAAATATCAACAGATAAAAACTTGAAAGATACTTTTAAGATAAAGCGGAGTGATAAAAATACACCAAATTTTAAACAAATACCACTAAGGAAATATTTTGAGAAAAAAGCAGAAGATAAGTATACCCGATCCTCGATTCATGGTGTAAAAGGAGAATCTTATGATGCTGTGCTAATTTATGTAAAAAGCCGTACAGGGAGTACAATTACTCCCAAATTACTGATGGAAGGTTCTCTGGATCAGGAACTTATGCATTTGGCTTATGTAGCAATGACTAGACCAAGAAGATTGCTTATGCTTGCTATACCAGACATCAAAGGAATAAAAAATTGTGGGAGGTTTCCAGAAAATTTATGGAGTTACGAGTCACTTGATTGATATGTTCCCGCATACCACCGAGAGGACATGGATCAAGTCGGACGAACCGTTTAGTAAATGACGTACTTTCTGTCCTCTCGTACCGAACAGTAATTAAGAATATATCATTGTGCAAACATAAACTTTGTGTACTAAAACGCAGAAATCTCTTTTTATAACTCATAGCCAGACTGAGTCTGGACGCAATTCGCGTTCGGACTCTTTTCTTTTTGGGTTAAGATGCTCGTGTTTACAACGGCATCTAAAGTGTCCGCCCCTCCCACACCTGCGGTGAGCAATTCGCGCTCCGCAGGTTTTTCTTTTTCTACGGCACTGCGCCCGCGTTTTAGGAGCATCTAAAGTGTCCACCCCTTCCAGACTGAGTCCGAACGCGATTCGCGTTCGGACTCTTTTCTTTTTGGGTTAAGATGCTCGTGTTTACAACGCATCTAAAGTGTCCTCCCCTCCCATCTGGAATACTACCGGAATTTGGTGCATTTTATTTGTGAAATTACCAGATAACCGGCAGTATTTTTTATTTTAAATCTTTGAGTTTTGCAGGCTTGTCCAAGCTTTTTCCTTACAGTAATCTTCCTCGCTTGTTATAAAAGCGCGGGAATCAGCGCTATCACTTTTCTGCCGCTCCTTTATGTGCATATGGACAGAAGCCAATGGCCGCTGTTTTATAATAGACAATATTTCAATAAGGAATTTTCAGGCGCAGACGTGCAACAGTAATTTTTCCAGCTGGCTACTCAGCCTCAATAATGGTACCGCTTTCGGTATTTAAAAAACATGAAGCAGGCCAAGATGACTGCCATTAACTCTGCGGCTGGGGTAGCCAGCCAGATCCCAATAACATCGAAGAACGCGGGAAGGATCAGCATGGCAATCATGGTAAATACAAAAGTACGGGAAAAGGCAAGCACAGCTGAAATAATTCCGTTGGAAAGTGCAGTGAACATTCCGCTTGCGAAAATGTTGAATCCTACAAAAAGCAACGCTAGCGAACAAATACGGTTTCCCTGGACAGCCAGATCATAAACAGCGCTCCCGGGCCTGGCGAAAATAGATACCAAAGGTTCTGTAACAATCAGAGAGACGATTACTGTTGCCACAGCAATCGTACCGATAATTATCAGGCTGGTTCGGATTAACCGTTTTAACTTGCCATGGTTCCGCTCTCCATAGTAAAAGCTAATCATAGGAGCTACGCCATAGGTATAACCAGCATAAAGAGAACCGGCAAGCGCCAATACATAAGAAATAATCGTGATTGCGGCAACTCCGTTTTGTCCCACATATTTAAGCATTGCCCAGTTGAACATCAAGGTAATGATACCATTGACTAACGCGGCTGCCATTTCTGAACAGCCGTTTGTAACGGCGTTTCCAAGCACCTTGAAACGGCAGACAGGCTTCACAAAATGAAGCAGACTATTTTTTTTAGAGAATACAAAGAAACCTACAACCGCTGTAATGGAATACCCTAATCCAGTGGCAACCGCTGCGCCTCCGATTCCTAAATGAAAGACCGCGATAAACAGGTAGTCAAGCATAATGTTCGCAATCCCGCCGGCGACGGAACAGAGCAGAGACAAGGTCGCTTTGCCCGCGGCAATCATGTAGAGGGTAAAATTATTCATTAACAGAATTGGTACGGTAAACAGCAGGTAGCAGCTTAAATATTCCCGGCAGTAGTCGGAAACTTCTGCGGAAAGAGACATAGAGCTAAAAAAGTTTCCCATAAATAGATAGCCAATGCCACACATTACAAGGCCAGCAAAAACATTTACTATGATTAAAAAAGTAAAGTCCTGCATTGCTTCATCGTTTTTTCCTTCTCCCATTTTTTTCATAATGGCTGCGCTGCCCCCCGTCGCAAGCATAGTTGAAATTGCTGTGACCAGCGCTATGATGGGATACACCAGATTGATCGAGGATAAAGCGTTGGTGCCGATTACATTTGATACAAACAGTCCGTCAACCATCGTATAAAAAGACATAAAAACGCTCATAGCAATTGTTGGAACTGCAAATCTAAGGATGCTTTTTAAGGTGACGGGTCTGCTGTACGCAGCTTCATTGTTCATAAGGAATCCCCCTTTTTTCTTGCGGATATCATCAATATAGATTATAATAAACCGTACAGTAACAGGACGGTCAAGGGGGTTAAGAAATGTCTGAAGGAAAAAACACCTTGTTTACCATCGGCCAGTTTGCGGCTTTGCATGGAATCAATAAAAAGACGCTGATGTGGTATGATGAAATAGGACTGTTTCAACCAGCGGTGATTAGTGAAGAAAATGGGTATCGGTATTATAACTATTATCAAAGCTCAGTGTTGGAAACCATTCTAATGCTTCGGGATATGAAGGTGCCTCTTGCTGATATTAAGTCATTTATAAAAAACCGGTCTGCGGAGAGTATGGAGATATTACTGAAAGAAAGGATAAAGGAATTAAACACGGCAATCGCCAGTATGAAAGCGGTACGGGCCAAGCTGTACAGCCGGCACGACGACATGGCCGCGCTGCTGGAACTGGATTTGTCCGAGATTTCCATCATAGAGAAAGAGCCGAAATATCTTGCCATAGTGAAGATCGCGGCGAATACCCCTTTGGAAACGCAGATTGAAATGGTTGTTTCAGAAATTAAAAAGCATCAGCTTCCACGTATGTATCAGGCTTCCTATGGCTCTATGCTTCCGGTGGAAAACCTGTACGCCCGCCATTTTGATGATTATGCGGGTTTATTTATAGAAGTTCCTGACATTACAAATAAAAAAGGGCTGCATAAGCAGCCGGGAGGAACTTATTTGCGCGGGTTCAGCGCCGGAAGCTGGGAGAAACTACCCTCGCGTTATGAAGAGATTCTTCAATACGCCAGGCGGAATCATTTGCGCCTTTATGGACACGCTTATGAAATTGGGATCAACGAAATGGTGATAGATAAAATCGACGATTATATCACGAAAATAGAAATTCCTGTCGCCTCCGAGGGCGTATGAAAGGAATCCCGCATGCTGGGCTCAGAATTGGGTAAAAAAACAAAAATCAGTAAGTTAGGTTAATCGGCTTTCAGAGACTGCTGGTATTCTCCGGGAGTTACCCCGAACAGCTGCTTGAAAACGTAAGAAAAGTGTTTTACGCTGACATAGCCTACCTGGTTGACGATCTCATAGATCCGTAGGCCAGGGTTTTCCTTCATAATCCGTTTGGCATGCTCCATGCGGACGCGCGTGACATATTTACTGTAAGATTCCCCCAGCTCCTTATGAAACAGCGAGCTCAAGTAATTTGGGGAGACGTCGATCTTTTCCGCTACTAAGGCCAGGCTGATAGGCTGGGCGTAGTTAGTGTGGATATAATGCTCTGCCTGGGAGACGATACCGTTTTCAGATTTGTTCCGATCCGCTTTTTCTTCCTCGGAAGGCAGTAAAAACGAAGCGGCGGAGGTGTAAAACGCCTGTATCGTATCCTGATCGGAGGATTTGCAGGCACAGAGAGCGGAGGCCGCGCGGTTGAGACGATCCGGCGGCCAGGCCTGGGCAGATTTGGCCAGCCCCTTGATCCAGTAAAGGCCAAACCGCAGCGCCTCTGTTTCCGTTTTTCCCGGCAGCAGCTGAATGATAGACTGTAGCGCCAGCTGCCGTGCCAATGAGTTTTTATCCAGCAGGGCGGAATGCAGCGAGGAAACATAATGGTTAAGCCTGGTTATCTTGTTCTGGATTTCAGAGGAGATCTCCTTTGTGGTATAATAAGCGCCGGCAGTGAAAAACAAACGGCCGCACAATGCGGTATAGGCCTGGCGGTAAGCGGCTTCCGCTTCCATAACGTCGAAAAGAAGGCCGCTGACCCCGGCGGAAATGGAAAGGCCGGCGTGTTCAAGCATTAATTGGGAAACCTGCTGATAGATATGAAGCGCCTGATCTTCGACCGCTTCCGTGTCGTCATCGGAAAGCAGAAGCAAGGTGTTTTCCTCCTGGTCCAGCGTGACCCAGCTTCCCAGCGCGGCTTGCTCGGTGTATTCCAGGGTTAAACGGTACAGCATATACCGAAAGACAGGAATATCGCTTGCCTGAATACCGTTTCCCAGTAAAACATCTTCATCCAGACTCAGCAGAAGCATGACTCCGGCACCCTCGATGAGACTGATTTTCATGCGGTGAATCAAAGGGTAAAGGGATTTGACCTCTACGTTTGAGTTTTCGATCATCGCCCGGATGAACCGGGCGGCAATCTGCTTTTTTCCGTCCTCCGACATCTCCAGCAGGCTGTGGTATGCCAATTCCTCCGCCCGCTCTGTTTGTAAGGAGGACTTTATTTTTTGCAGCACGGCTTTCAGTTCAGTAAGAGAAATCGGCTTTAATAAATAATCCGCCACACTGCACTGAATGGCCTGCTGTGCGAATTTAAATTCGTCATGGCCGGATAAAATGACAATTTTCTGTTCTGGATTCCGGCGGTGAAGCCGCTCGCAGAGCTCCAGCCCGGACATCTCGGGCATTTTAATATCGGTTAGAACCAAATCCGCTGAATGGCTTTCAAACCACTCCAGAGCCTGGATGCCGTCAAGGCACGCGCCGGCGATTTCCCAGTCCGGGTCCTGCTTGGGAATTGCCATTTTCAGATAATCCAGGGTGAGGCTTTCATCGTCAACCAGTAATACTCGGTACATTCTGCTCACACTCCTTTTCCAGTAAGGGCAGTTCTACCCGGCATGTCGTTCCCGCGTCGGGCTGGCTGGAGATACGGATTCCGTAGCAGCTTCCATAATGAATCTGGATGCGCTTGTTTACGTTTTCCAAGCCGATGTGGCCGTCCGCGCCGGGAGAAACGCTTTGGTTCTCGTTTTCCGCCGTGCGGCCCAGCTTTTCCCGCAGCGCCTTCAGCTGCTCCTCCGTCATGCCCTTTCCGTCGTCGCTCACGACAAAGTAACAGCGGCCTTCCTTCAAAAAGCCCTCTACGGTAATTTTCGTCCGCCGCCGCTGGGTTTCACAGCCATGAATGACCGCGTTTTCCACCAGGGGCTGTAAAATAAACGCCAGGATATATTGTTTTTTCAGACTGTCATCCAGCTTGAGCTCATAGGACAGCCTCTGTTCAAACCGGCTGCTTTGGATTCCCAGATAGGCGTCCAGTATGGCGAATTCATCCTCCACCAGCACCTCCCGGTCCCACTTGGCCATGCCCCGCAGCAGCCGGTGCAGCTTTTCGATGTTGTCCACCGCCTGCTCCAGCCGGCCCACCTGGATCTGCATGCTGATCATATTCAGGGTGTTATACAGAAAGTGGGGTTTAATTTGGCTTTGCAGAGCGTGCAGCTGAGCCTCGGTGTGGAGCATTTCCGCCTCGTATACCTTTTTCGCCAGTTCGGTGTTTTTTTCAATGTTGTCGTTGATGGTTTTGACCATCGCATTAAAGGAATCCCCGAGATAACCAATTTCATCGTTGCGCTTGGAGGAGAAGGAGACCTGAAAATTGCCCTTGCGCACCTCCTTCATCAGCTGAACGATGCCCATCAGGGGCTTTAAAAAGCTATGGGTGAAAATCAAAAGCACCAAAATCGCGGATAAAGAGCTTAGGGTGGCGAGCAGGAAGGTAAAATCTCTGGTTTTCTGAGCGTTTTTTGTCAGCTCATCCAGGGAGTTGACCGCCACGATGGTCCAGTCCGCGCTTTTGACCTGGACAGTGTTCACCATATATTCCGCGGAGCCTATTTTTTCAATCCAGGAGCCGGAGGAGGCCAGCGCCACGCCGGATAAAAGCTCCACCTGTTCCTGGGAAGCGCTGTTGTATATTAGATTTTTGTCGTTGTCTATAATAAAAACGCCGCCCTGCTCCCCCATGTTGACCTTTCGGGCGATATCGGCGATCCCACTATAGCTGGCGTCTACCTTGATGACCCCGATCACCTGGTCGATGTTTTGCACGCTTTTCAGCTGCTTGACGATAGAAAAAACCGTATCCTTAGGATAAGATACCAGCTGCTCTGTGTGAGGCGGCACGAAAATCGGAGACTGGGTGGACATGGCGTCCTGATACCAGTCAAGGGCCTGATAATCCGCGCTGTGGTTTACGCTTTTCGGCATACGGCCGCTGAAGTAGATGTCGTCTGTAATGACAAAAACATTTAAGATGTCCTTGCGGGGCATGATCATGATTTTATCCAAGTAGCTTTCGATCACCCGCCTTCTCTGCAAACGGTCGATATCGCTGCCGCCGGTGGCCTCCAGCGCCGCTACCACGGAATCGTCGTAATAGAGATAAACCGTCAGCCGGAACAGTTCATCCAAATAGGTGCTTAAATTGATGGAAAGCTGCTCCAGGGTTTGGTCGATCTGTTCAGAGGACTGCTCCTGAAAATCCCTGGTATAGCGGGAATAGGAGAGGGTGGAGGAAATGAATACGGAGAGAAGAATCAGAAGAGCCACCACCGATGTCAGCGAGAAACGGATGCTGTGGAATTTTTTCAGTTTTTCTATTTTTTGTTTCACTGAGAAGCCCTCCAGTTCTCCGGCGGCGTCTTGCCGCCAAGGGAAGCGGTTTTCTGGAATCATTATAACATAGTTTTTTAAGCGCAAAAAGCAAATGATAAAAATACGAACCTCAATCGTAAGTTTTGAGGATTTTCAAATTTCCCGGTTTGTTTTACACTGAAACCGTAGGTAAGAGATATGTCCGACAAAGTAAAGGAGGAAGATTATGAATCATCTTGGAAAACGCATCTGCGCCGCGCTGCTGGCCGGCGCAATGACTATGGCCCTGGCCGCCTGCGACCAGAGCGAAACCGGAACCACAGGCGAAAGCGCCGCGGGCTCCTCAGGAGAAAGCTCGGAGGCCGCAGGAGAGCCGGTTACCGTAAGATTTTTCAACGGCAACGTGGAAATGGTGGATTGGTACAACGACGCGGTGGAGCGCTTCAACGCGGAAAGCGAAAGCGTGAAGGTGGAGCATGAGTTCCAGAAGGAAGGAACCTCCGCCCTGCAGACAAAGTTTGCCGCCGGGGATATTCCGGATATCACCACAATGGGCACCCAGCAGATGATCGACGCCGGAAAATTTGTGGATCTCACCGATTCTGAGTGGTGGGATAGAATCGACCCGGCGGTCAAGGAGATCTCCGTGGACAATAAAAGCGGAAAGAACTATTATCTGCCGACCAACACTATGATGACAGGGACCATTTACAATCAGAAGATTTTTGACGAGCTGAATCTGAAGCCCGCAAAAACCTTAGATGAATTCACAGAGAATTTAAGAGCGATTAAAAATGCTTATCCTGACAAAACGCCCCTGTTCTTCTCCGGCAAAGAAGCGTGGACCATGGGAATGCTCTTCGGCTATATTCCCGGCGCGGCGGAGCGCCAGCGCCTGGGCGAGCTGGAATACAACCGTGCCGCTCTGGATGGCGATATGGATAAGCTGAAATTTGGAGAGGCCGGCGGCCCTCTGGAGAAATATGTGGCCTGGCTGGGCCAGCTTCAGCAGGAGGAGCTGATCAACAGCAACGTGCTGACGGCGACCTATGACGACGCCATGAACGCCATCGCCAACGGCGACGCGGTGATTCTGTTCCAGGGCATGTTCACCATCGGCACCATTCTGGAAATCAATCCTGACGCGGAGGCCGAGCTGCGCGCCAGCTCATTCCCGGCGGTGGAAGCCGACGTGAAGCCCGCGATCAACCAGACTGCCGACAGCACCTACTATCTTACAGCGGATTCCGCCAACCAGGAGGCGTCCAAGGAATTTTTAGACTGGCTGTTCACCAAGGAAAACCAGGTATCCTATACTGAGACGAGAAACGCGCCCTCCGCTTTCACGGATGTGACTGTGGATATCGGGCCGATCTACACCAGCGCCCAGGAGTCCGCTGAGGAATCCGCAATTATCGGCGCCACGGTGGAGCCGGCTGGCTTTGGCGGAGATGCCAGCGGCATCATGCTGCAGGAGTTCTTCGCGGGCCAGTATACCCCGTCTGAGTTTGCGGCAGCCTATGAAAACGCGTGGAAGGCCGCGTTTGACGCGCAGTAATCTTCAATAGGCTGGCCTGAATCGCGGAATGGATCGTCCATTCCGCGATTTTTTCACAATGTGCTTTGTTCGTTAGGAGTGGTGGTATGAAAGCACTGGGTTCAAAAATATCCAACAATCTTCACCGGTTAATGTTTTTGCCCGCGACAATCCTGTTTGTAGTCTTTTTCATCGTCCCTCTCTGTCAAGGGATCGGCGTCAGCCTGACAGATTGGAACGGATTTTCCGAGGAGCGGAATTTTATTGGCCTGGATAACTTTATCCGCTTTTTTTCCGATAAACGGGCGATGAACGCCATCGGCGTCACCCTGCTGTTCGGCCTGGTCAGCCCGCTTCTGCTGAATGTTTTCGGCTTGCTTTTGGCGCTTCTGTTTGATTCTAAAATCAAGGGCAAGGTCTTTGCCCGCACCGCGGTATATATGCCATCCATCATCAGTCCCTTGATTATGGGATATTTGTGGACTCTGATCCTGTCCCCCTCCACAGGCGTTTTGGATAAATCCCTGGAACAGCTGGGGGTAAACGGCTCCTTCGACTGGATGGGAGACCCTAAAAAGGCCATCTGGCTGATCATTATCGTCAATGTGTGGCAGTTTGTGGGAGGACCGATGATGATTTATTTAGCCGGGCTGCAGTCCGTCCCCATGGATTTGTACGAATCCGCGAAAATTGACGGAGCCAATACCTGGCAGTCCTTTAAAAATGTCACGTGGCCGCTGCTCTATCCCTCGGCCAGAATTAATATTTTCACAAACATTATCGGCTCTATGGCGGTGTTTGACATTATTATGGCGATTACGGGCGGCGGCCCCGGCTATGCTACGGAATCGCTGAGCATTTATATCTACCGCCAGTCCTTCAACGGCTTTGCCGGCTACGCCACAGCCGTCGCTATTATCATGTTTATTCTGATCGTCATTCCTATCGCGGTTTCCTTGCGGTGGATGAGATCCAAAGAAATAGAAATGTAGGGAGGAGAATAGGATGAAAGCTTTCAGAAAATCCGGCGCCTACGCGGGGCTGGTTCTTATCATCGCGGTTTTTCTGCTCCCCTTTTATATCATGTTTTATCTTTCCCTCAGCAGCCCGGCGGACAGCATCGCCCAGGAATGGTTTCCCCGGGCAATGCTGTTCCAAAACTTCGCCGACGCCTGGAGCAAGGCCGATATGGGACGGGCGCTGATGAATTCGCTGATGATCTCTATCGGCGCGATAGCGGTTTTGATCTTCTGCGCGGCCTGCGGCGGCTACGCGGCGGCCAGGGTGAGGAGCAGGTTGAACCGGGCGGTGTTTCATGTGATGGTTCTGAGCATGATGGTGCCGGGCATCATCAATACGGTGCCCTTATACATTATTATGCGGAAAATTAACGGCATCAATTCTCACTGGGCGATGATGCTCCTTCTTGCGTGCCAGTGCCTTCCGTTCTCTGTTTTCCTCTATGAGGGCTTTATCCGTTCGATGAACCAATCGGTAGAGGAGGCGGCCGTGATCGACGGCTGCACCAAATTTTCCGCATTCTGGCGGGTGACCTTTCCCCTGCTGAAGCCGATCACCGCCACCGTGGTGATCATGCAGGGCGTGGGCATTTGGAACAACTACGCCCAGGCGGTGTTCTTTTTGCAGAATCAAAATTACCATACGCTCCCTTTGGCGATTTCCACGTTTTTTCAAACCTACGGCGCGGATTATAACCTGCTTGCAGCCGGCGCGATCATCGGTCTGGCGCCGGTGGTGCTGGTGTTTATTCTATTCCAGAAGCAGTTCGTCAAGGGACTGAGCTCCGGAGCGGTAAAGGGGTGACGAAAGCTTGAAGAGAAAACCTTATTTTCAGGATCCTTACCGTCCTCTGTTCCATTATACCGCCCAGTCCCATGTAATTAATGACCCAAACGGGCTTCTGTATTATGACGGCGAGTACCATTTGATGCACCAGTACAATATCCATAATCACATCCATTGGGGACACGCGGTGAGCCGGGATCTTATCCACTGGGAGCATCTTCCCCCGGCCCTGGAGCCGGATACCATCGGTCAAATCTGGTCGGGAAGCGCGGTGATAGACTGGAACAACACCAGCGGCCTGCAAACGGGAAAGGAGCCTGTGTTTGTTGCTCTGTTTACATACAACGAGCATGTGGACAGCCAGCAGAGCCAGGGCCTGGCTTACAGCAACGACCGTGGGAGAACCTGGCGGAAATACTGGGGAAATCCGGTGCTGACCTCCGGCGGGAAAAAGGACTTCAGAGACCCTAAGGTTTTTTGGCTTGAAAGCGGAGCCTGCTGGGTTATGGTTCTGGCCTGCTTCGACCATGTGGAATTTTACCAGTCGGAAAATCTGCTGACCTGGCGCTATTCCGGGGAATTCGGCGGAGGTGAGGGCTCGCCTGCAGGCGTTTGGGAATGTCCCGACCTGTTCTGCCTGCCGGTCGCGGAGAAACCGGACGAGAGCCGCTGGGTGCTGGCGGTCAGCGTCAACGACGGGGCGCCGGCGGGCGGCACCGGGATGCAGTACTTTATCGGCCGGTTCGACGGCTCGCGGTTTGAAAATGAAAACTCTCCCGAAACGGCGCTGTGGCTGGATTACGGGCAGGATTTTTATGCGGGCGTTACCTGGAACGGCATCCCTGGGGCGGATGGCCGCCGGCTGATGATCGCCTGGGCGGACAACTGGAGATACCGGGATGCTCTGCCGACCCAATTATTCAAAGGACAGTTTTCTATGGTCCGGGAGCTTTCTCTGCGGCAGACTCCGGAGGGAGTCAGGCTGTGCCAGCGGCCGGTAAGAGAGCTGTCCGCCCTGGAGGATCAGCGGGAAAAAATAGAGCCTTGCCGACTATCCGCCGGCCAGTGCAGGAAAACGGCGCTGTACGCGGGCGCTCTTTCCTTCCGGTGCAGGCTGAGGCCGGAGGACAGGAAGGGCCGGGCGGAGCTTCGCTTTGTTTACAGCGGAGGGGAGTGGCTTTCCATCGGGTATGACTTTGCCGGGGAGCGCTTGTATGTGGATCGCACCCATGCCGGTATCAACGGTTTTCCCGGGGTTACCGGAATCCATACCGCGCCGATGAAGCTGGAAAAAGGCGAGCTGGAGCTGCAGGTGCTGGCGGATACCTCTCAAATTGAGGTGTTTGGCGGCCGTGGCGCGGTGGTGCTTACCGACCTGGTGTTCCCGTCCAGTCCTGACTGCCGGGTAGAGCTGCACAGTGAGGATGCCGATCTTCTCCTTCTGGAGGGAGAGGCTGCTTCCCTCCGGACAGCCTGGCCGGAGAAGCGGGCCTGCCTGCCCCAGTTCACCCAGCTTCTGGATGGAAGCTGGGCGGATGTCCTGGAAGGACTGGAGGGCGACTGCGGAGGACTCGGCGGCATTTTTACCGAGGAAATCGTAGAGGATTTTTCCTTTTCCGTGAATGTAACGCTCAAGGCATATCGCGAGCGGCAGTGTGCCGGCGTGTGGTTCGGCGGCGACGGACAAGGCGGGGGATTCCGGGTTATGCTGGACTGGAATCAAAAACAAATTTCTGTTTATCAGCGGGAGCATCGTTTGAAAGCCCAGCGGTTTTCTCTCAATCTGAACCGGAAATACCGGCTTTCGCTGGCTGTGCGGGAGAAGCGGCTGACAGTTTTTTTGGATGAGGTAGAGCTTTTCGTCATATCTCTGGAAGACTACCGGGGCGGCCTTTTAGGCTTATGCGTTGAAAACACAGCGGCGGTCTTTCAGGAGGCCTCTTTTTGAAAGGCCAAAACAAGGAAATTTGGAAAAGGAAAAGAGACTAGCCGGCGTCCATAAAGCAAGATTACCTGAAGGGAGAAGGATTATGAGCACTAATTGGTGGAAGAAAGCCGTTGTTTATCAGATTTATCCCCGCAGCTTCTGCGATTCCAATGGTGACGGAATCGGCGACCTAAACGGGATTACGGGAAGGCTGGATTACCTGAAAACACTGGGCGTGGATGTGCTGTGGCTTTCTCCGGTCTATCAGTCTCCGAACGCGGACAATGGGTATGACATCAGCGATTACCGAGCCATCATGAAGGATTTTGGAACCATGGAGGACTTTGAAAGGCTTTTGTGTGAAGCCCATAAGCGGGGCTTGCGGATTGTGATGGACCTGGTGGTTAACCACACCTCAGACGAGCATGCTTGGTTTCGGGAAAGCAGAAAATCAGAGAATAATCCCTACCGGGACTATTATATCTGGAAAAAAGGAAAGGATAGCAAGCCTCCCAATAACTGGGGAAGCTGGTTCTACGGCTCCGCCTGGGAGTTTGACCAGCAGACGGACAGCCATTATCTGCATATTTTTTCAAAAAAGCAGCCGGATTTGAATTGGGAAAACCCGAAGGTGCGTAGGGAGATTTACGACATGATGACCTGGTGGCTGGAAAAGGGAGTGGATGGCTTTCGCATGGATGTCATCAGCCTGATTTCGAAGAATCAGAGATTTCCAGACGGTCAGGTGACGGGAGCCTACGGGGAATATGGAGACCTGACGCCTTACTGCGAGAACGGCCCCCGTGTACATGAATATCTTCAGGAAATGAACCGTGAGGTTTTGTCCCGGTACGATATCATGACGGTTGGAGAAACGCCCAACGCCACAGTGGAGGAGGCGGCACGGTACACCAACGCGGCGGGTACGGAATTGAATATGGTGTTTCAGTTTGAGCACGTAGCCATCGATCATGGGCCCTATGGCAAATATACGGAGAATCGGTTCCAGCTTTCCGATTTGATCCGGGTTATGAGCAAATGGCAGGAGGGGCTTTCCGGCGTCGGCTGGAACAGTCTGTACTGGGAAAACCACGACCAGCCTCGCTCGGTTTCCCGGTTCGGAAACGCTTCAACCCCGTTTCTATGGGAGAAATCAGCGAAAATGCTGGCGACCTGCCTGCATATGCTGCAAGGAACACCTTATATTTACCAAGGGCAGGAGCTTGGAATGACGAATCCTAATTTTTCCAGCTTGGAGGATTATCCGGATATCGACGCCAGACAGGCGTATGAGCTTTTAGTGAAGGCGCAAAGGAAAATGTCGGAGGAGGAGTTCCTCCGCTGCGTGCAAAATTTGGGACGGGATAACGGGAGAACTCCCATGCAGTGGAGCGGTCAGAAGAACGGCGGCTTTACCACCGGTGAGCCGTGGATTAAGGTAAACCCAAATTATCAGAGGATCAACGCTCAGAATCAGGTCGGCCGGTCTGATTCGGTTTTCAGCTATTATCAAAGGCTGATCCGCCTGCGGAAGACTTATGAGATTATCACCGAGGGAACCTATGAATTGCTCGACTCAGGCAGTAATACCGTTTGGGCCTATCAGAGAGTCTGGAATCGGGAGAGGCTGCTGGTGCTGGCAAACTTTTCAGATCAGGAGGCTTGCTGTCCATTGGCAAAAAATCCGGAGGTTACGCGTCAGATTTTGATTTCCAATTATGATGATGTAAAATCGGAAACGCTTCGCCCCTATGAGGCTGTGGCCTTTTATGAAAGAGAAAGAGCGGATGAAAATATTTAAGCCCTTAGGGTATCATTTTTTCTCGCGGTTCTGCGTCCTGCCAGCGGATAGAACGCCGATTCAATTGTTTTGTTAACCCATCTCACAGGTTACCAGCTTCCCGCCTTTCGTGGGGTGAAGGAAGAAAAATTTTTGCAGGGCTGACACTGTTCCTGGCGTTGATTGTACGAATAAGGAAAAGGATCTATCCGTTTGAATTCGGATAGGTTCTTTTTTTCTATCCGAAAGGGAATGCAAAAAAGCAATTTTAAAAGTGTTGCTACAAAATAAAAGCCAAGCCGCATGGCTGGGCTCTGGAATAAAGCTTAAAGAAGCAGAATGGATTTGAAGCACCCCATAAAAGAGAAGAGCCGAAAAAATGATTAAGAAATTCTGGCTGGAGCAGGCCGCCGCTTTACTCAAAGAATTTAGGGCTTTTCAACTGTGAATTTTCGAGTATACAGATGTTCAATGCGCGGGAATGATGCTAAAGCTGATAAAAAAGCTTAGAATTATTCCCAAATCTTAGAAATGTGAGAGTTTACAAATTGTTGAAAATCAGATAAAATCAAATTGGATTTAAAAAACATTTGTTATTTTATGCTAAAAATTCTAATATTTATGGTTTATGAGACATTCCGCGATAAAGCAAAAAAGGTAAAAAAAATGCCGGCTATCTCGCAAACATGGCGATAACCAGCATAAAATGGGTGATCCGAAAATGTATACGTTTATAGATAGCTGTATTTAGTGCAACATGTTGTATGTTACTACAATATGTTGCACTATTTCATTGCATGGTTCTGTTCTATAAACGTATGAGATTGAGGCTCAAATGAGAGGAGAGAAAAAATGGGAAAAGGTGAGATTTTGAAAAAGCTGGCGTCAGGAATTATGGCGTTTGCGGTTACTTTGACTACCCTATCCGCATTGCCTCAGCTTGAAGCGTCAGCGGCGCCCGCGACTCCTAGAATGATCGTGGATATGAATAACCGTCAGGGGGAGATCATGCACGGCGCTTCCGGCTTTCTTTATGGCTTCAGCAGCGATGGCGTGCCTACTACTGATTTAACCACACCTCTGAAGCCCATTGTATTAGCTACGAAAGGGGCATTAGGAACAGAGCATCCTTATAGTGACGCTTTAGATGTTGCGGAAACGTTTTTTAAATCGGGCGGGCAAATGATTCAAATGTATTGCAGCAATTATTATGCCATCTTTGGTCCGCGGCCGGATAACACCCAATACGCTAAAGATCTGAAGGAAGTAATTGTACCTGCCGTAGTTGAATGGAAAGAACAGTGGAAAGAGAATCATGGAACTCCCGAGGCTCCCAAAGATGAGTTTGGCAAAATTGATATTGATGAGGCAATCGTTTATCTGCCGATCAATGAAGGCGCTCCTCAGGTGGATCCGGAGACAGGTGTCGCAGATAACCATTATACATTTTATGAATCTTGGAAGCTGTACTATGACGCTATTAAGGAAGCGGATCCCAACGCCGCGGTAGGCGGCCCTAACGACGCGGCTTATGGCCATTGGCGTCCTGGCAGCATGCGGGAGTTTATGAAATTCTGCGCGGAAAACGATTGCTGGCCTGATGTTCAGACCTGGCATCAATTAGACGATGGTGAAGGTGCCTTTACCAGATATCCTGGAGAGTTTGCGGAATATAGGTCTATGTGCAAAGAATTTGGAATGCCGGAGCAGACCATCGTCATTAATGAGTATGCCACAATGGAGGCTTGCGGCGTTCCGGGAATCTTGATTCGGTATATTGCAAATTTGGAAGAAAACAACGCTTACGGCTGCCTGCCTTTCTGGCATCAGGCGAACAACCTGAATGATTTAGCGGCAGATGCAAACGAACCCAACTCAGCCTGGTGGTTTTATAAGTGGTATGCGGATATGTCTGGAGACCGGCTGGCCATTACTGAAGAAAACACTACCAAGACAGGCTTAACTGGTGTTTCGACGATAGATGACAACAAAGCGGTTTCCAGCACTATTTTCGGGGGTGTAGACGGGGAAGCTACGATTGTATTAAAAGATTTGGATCAAACCCCATCCTTTATGGGAGCCACTAAGGCTCATGTTAAGCTTCAGGCGGCTTATTTTAAAGGATTTCTTGGCGCGGCTGAGCCGGAAACAGTCATAGAGGGAACCTTTGAACTGAAAGATGGCAATTTAGTAATCGACGTTCAGAATATGCAGGCGGCCACTGGATACAATCTGGTTGTTACCCCGGCTGCGGAGGAAGATTTGGTCGAACCGCCGCTGGTTTCCAGATACCACGAGGCATATGAGGCCGAGGATGCCCAGCTGGTAGGCGGAGCCGTTATGAATGGCAGCGGCGGATACTATGCCTCCGGCAGAGCCTTTGTGCGTAATTTTAGCAAAACGGCTGGCATAAATTATACAATTAATGTCCCGGCTGACGGAAAGTACCGTTTGGAATTTGTGTATGGAAATGGTATTGGAACCAACCGCGGCGATGAAGACGCCCATAAACCTGTCAACAAGATTTATCAGCTGGCAATTGACGGGGCTTCTGAGGACATGCTCTTAGAAAACACTATGCTGAAAGATTGGACAGATATTTATGTCAAGTATGTGGATCTTACCGCAGGCGAGCACACGATAACGATCCGCGGGGATTCCGATGCATTGGAAGGGGAAGTTTTGCAGGATGTGCTCTATGTAACCTATGTAGGGGCACAGGGACAGCCGGTTCCTTCCTTCAACACTGTTTTTGAAGCGGAGGAGGCTGATTTTAACACGCTGGCCGATACAGCGGAAACCGCAGTTTCCGTTCACTCCGAGCTTAGCGGCTACTCTGGAGGCGGTTATGTAACGGGGCTCAGCGTGAACAAGGTAGCCAACGGCGGAGGCCTGCGCTGGGCGGTTAATGTTCCGGAAAGCGGGCTTTATAATGTTTCTTTAAACTATCAGTCCAAAACGGAAACAACGGCAAATATCTATGTTGGCAACACAGCTCGAACCTTTGATGGAACGAAGACAGAATTATCTCTTCCTGTCAGCGGTCAATGGAACGAAGCGTCTGTTGCGGTATATCTGCAAAAAGGTATGAATATCGTAGATGTAGATACCGCGGCCGAAATTTCATTGGATTACATGAGAATTCAAGGTTCCGCTCGCTCTGCGGACTATGCGGAAACAACCCAGGCGGCAGATACGGTTCCTGAGAGCGCCGATACAGAGGATGTTCCTTATTATGTTTGGAAAGTGAAGGCGGATGACAAGGGCGATCCGGAGCTGTATCAGGAAAACCGCACTGTAAATAAAACAGCTGTCACGACAACTCCTGCGGGGACTGAGTACGTAGTGGGACGCAGCGTGTCCGGAGACGCGTCTGCGGCAGAAGACGCTGATAAGTATCTGGAATTTACTTATACGGCAGATGAAGCCGGCGTTTACGCTATGCAGATTTTCCATTCTAATGATGAGATATTCGGTACTCATGGCTACAATACGAAGATCATAGATAAATACGCATGCGTTCAAGTAAATGATCAGGAGCCGAAAAGATATTTCTTCATTAACTCACTTTCGAAGGATACCTTTAAAGAAAAAACAGTTTACCTGAATTTGGAAGCCGGCGAAAATACTATTAAGGTATTTAATGATGACAGCTGGTCTGTATTAAAAGGACTCGACGATAATCAAGCGGATGCAGCAGGCTTAAGAAGAGGAGACAGCCTCAGCGACAATCGCGAACCGTTGAGCTATTATATGGACAAGCCCGGTAATATTCCGATTACGAATTCCTTGCCTAATATCAGTAAATTTATTATCACGCCGTCATCCCTGAGCCAACCATTAGACACTGGCGATGACGCCCACAAGGTTACCATTAGGACCAGCGAGGGCGGCTTCGCGGTAGCAGATAAAAACGCGGTGGGCGATAACGGAGAAGTAACCTTTACCATTACCTCTGAGCATGATGTTCAGAGGGCCGCGGTCAATGGTCAAGACGTAGAGCTCACGAATAACGGAGACGGCAGCTGGACTTATAAGGCGGCGAACCTTCAGAACGATATTGAGTTACAAGTGATTTTTGCGCCTCAGGCGGAGGAAAATGAAAATCAAGACGCGCTCATCGCCAATAACAGCTTTGGTACAGGAAATACTCAGGGCTGGGCGATTGCTACCAACGGAAGCGCCCAGGTGGAGACCCGCTATTTTAACCAATATGACAGTGAGCACTATCTTAAGCTGTCTGGTGCCGAAGATTATGTGGCCCAGCTTAGCCAGACGGTTACTGTACCGGAAAGCGGCGTATATTCTTTGGATTTTGTCATGAAGAATCTGAGACTTGACGCCAGCGTTATTGGAGAATATAACAGCCTAGAGCTAACCGTAGCAGTAGATGGCAAGATTCAGGCTTATCAGATGATTACGCCGAGCAGCGGCTATCAGGCCATAAACAGCCTGATGAATGCTGCCAGAGACAACGCGGAGGTTCAGTTCACTTTAAAAATTGACGCGAAAGCAGGATTTGAGGCCTATGTAGATGATTTTACGTTGACAAAGAGCGATATCGAAAGAGAAAGTCTTGCTTATTTTGTCGATTGCGGAGATCATGATCCCTCTACGTTACCTGACGGGGAGGTATTTGGCCTTTACAATACGGTAACGGATCAATTATTTAAAGAAGACCCCGCCACAGGGAAGCAATGGGGCGTTATTGACTATTTAAATCCCGAGGGCGTCAATCATGGCGGCGAGTCTAAAGGCGCGTTTACCCGGAATACTTCTCCAAATTGCAACGACGGACAATCAGATGTACCCTCTAAAACTACAAACTACCGCTATGCCGCCGGACAGGATGGCAATGCGCAGATTTTAGAGCAAATCGGAGAAATGTATGTGGATTATAAATTCCAATTGGAGCCTAACCAGACTTATGATGTTGAGGTGTGTGTCGGAAACAATTGGTCTAATTCCAGTCCGGTAAATATTTACGCGAATTACATGTCTGAAAAACAGCTGGCGGCAGCTGGATTAGCAGAGCAATCTTCTGCCTTTAGCGTATTAGGAGAGAAGGTTGAAATTGAGCCCCAAAATTATCAGACGGTTTCTGGGACTGTTCAGGCGGATCAAGACGGATTTGTTACCATTAATGTCAGACGTCCTTTACCGGCGTCAAACGCTACCATTAATGTCAATTATATTTATATCCGTCAGGCACAGGATTTACAAGAATATCTTGATCTGCTAAACAGCCTGCTAGAGAACGTAGATTCTCTGGATACGGAAGGCCTGCCTGAAAGAGCCAAGGCTATTGTGGACAAGGCCATCGGATTTGCGACAGAGGTTGCGGGCTCGGAACTCACTGAAAATGATTCTGTCGTCGTAAATAATGCCATTGAAGCCTTGAAATATGCCATTCACACGGTTAATTCCATACCGGATGAATCTTTGCTCTATTTTGTCGACTGCGGCGACCATGGAACGTCTACCGTTTCTAAAGGAGATAGATTTGGCTTGTTTAATACGAAAACGGACCAAATCTATGGGGCTGATCCTGGCACCGGAAAGATTTGGGGCGTGGATGATCCTAACGGAAGCTCTAATGGACCTGGTCTGACGAACGATGAAGGCGTGTATACACGATATACCTGGGCTCATGAGCGTGACCAGGAAGACCAGGTAGCGCTGGACAATTTGGATAAAAACATTACTTTCCGTTATGCATGCGGACAGGATGGAGCCGGAATTGACCCACGCTATGTTACCTATCGGTTCCAGGTGGATTCGCAGGATGGAACTTATCCGGTGGAAGTAGGGTTAGGAAATATCTGGGGAAATTCTGCAAACCCCACAGTTTATGCAAACCTGGATACTGATGCGGAAGTATTGCTTGGCGAAAATCTGAATATTCCGAATAAGGGGAATGTTACGGTAACTGGAGAAGTCCAAGCGAAGGACGGATATATTTCAATTGATGTCCGCTCTAGCGACGCAACCATTAACTTGAATTATATTAAGATTGGAGTCAGCGCTTCTCAGCCTGAAGCTGCGCTCACCGGTATCGAAGTGACGGCACCCACCAAAACTGAATATGAAATAGGAGAAAAGCTGGATACGTCAGGTTTGGTGGTAACAGCCACATACAGCGACGGCAGCAGCAGAGCTGTGAGCGGCTATGAAGTCGATTTTGACTCTTCCAAAGCCGGCAAAGCTACTGTAACTGTGAGCTACACGGAGGACGGCGTGACCAAGACGGCAGCCTTTACCGTAACCGTGAAAGAGAAGCCCGTAGAGGTAACTCTGGAATCCATCACCGTGACCGCTCCCACCAAGACTGAATATGCGATCGGTGACGAGCTGGATCTGGTCGGCGTGGTAGTGACTGCAAAGTACAGCGACGGCACCGAGAAGGTATTGGCAGCCGAGGATTATGTGGTGAGCGCATTCGATTCTTCCACCGCTGGAGAGAAGCAGGTGACAGTTTCCTACACGGAAGACGGCGTGACCAAGACGGCAGCCTTTACCGTAACCGTGAAGGAGAGCTCCGGAAGCAGCGAGGATCCGGGCACTAGCGAGGATCCAGGCAGCAGTGAGGATCCGGGCAGCAGTGAAGGACCTGGAACTGGCAGCAGCGGCTCTGAAAGCGGCGGAACAGAATCCGGAACCGGCAGCGGGACAGAGAACAATAATAACGCTCAGACCGGCGACGGAATGACAGGGCCGATTATCCTTTTAAGCCTGTTAGTCGCGGCGAGCGCGGGAATCGCGGTTGTCTTAGGCAAAAAACGCAGGCTGGGATAAGCAAGACGCCGAAATACAAACCTTTTACTAACCTCCTGGAAAAGCCTCACCCCAAAAGGTGAGGCTTTTCTGCGTCTAAGGCTGAAAGGAACAGATATTTATGGCTTGACCCTCTGACGCGCCGCCCGGCACAGCCTCTTACTGAACCGAACGGCTGAAAAGGGTGGCAAGAAGCTTGGAGCCCCCGCCGGGCAGCGGGAAAACCGTGGGAAATGTGAGGAAAGGGGGCGCCCTGATCTCTGAATATCCTCAATGGGAGGCCTTTAGTTAATTATCACAGGAACAAAAAAGGATAGAAAGGTATTTTAGAAAAAAGTTTGAAAAAGCTTAGTTTTGTACTCCTTTCTTAGAATAATTGAGTACCGCAGGGAATGGGCAAAGGCTATAATAAAGGTAAGAAAAGATTAACGGGTAAGGAGGGGGAATATGAGGCGTGGGGGCAGATGGCTTCATAGTGCCGGAAAAGCGATGGGCCGTCCGGAGCGGATATGGTTTACAGAAAGAATAAACAAAGATTAAACAAGGTTTGGAAAGTGGTGAAACAATGAAAAAGCTGAAAAAATTTTTTCGATATGACAACATAGGATATTTTTTCGTGCTTCCGGCAGTGATTTACATGCTGTTTTTTGTGGGCTACCCTATTGTAAGCAACTTCATTTTAAGCTTTCAGGATGTAACGGTAAAGACCTTAAGCAGTCCCAATAAGCCCTTTGCTGGAATCGAAAACTATCAGACCCTGTTCCAGGATGAGGTTTTGCGGACCTCCATTATCAACACTCTGCTGTTTACGGTGCTGTGCCTGGTATTCCAGTTTATGATCGGTTTTCTGCTGGCCTTGTTCTTTAACCGCAGGTTTTCCTTTGCCAAGCCGGTCAGGGGATTGCTGATGATGCCCTGGATGATCCCGATCACGGTAACCGCCCTGATCTTTAAATTTATGTTCAGCTCTAATGTGGGCATCATCAATCAGGCGCTGATGGGAATCGGCCTGATCAGCGCTCCGATCGACTGGCTGACCCAGCCGGCAACGGCGATGATCGCCCTGATTATCTCCAATGTTTGGATCGGCATCCCCTTTAATATGATTTTGATTTCCACAGGTCTGACCACCATTCCCACGGAGCTTTACGAGAGCGCGGGCATTGACGGCGCCAATAAGCTTCAGACGTTCTGGAAGATCACAGTGCCCATGCTGAAGCCTACCATCGGTTCGGTGCTGATCCTGGGCTTTATCTACACCTTTAAGGTTTTCGACCTGGTATTTGTGATGACCGGAGGCGGGCCGGTAAACTCTACCCAGATGCTGTCCACCTACTCCTACAAGCTGTCGTTTAATATGTTTAAATACAGCCAGGGAGCGGCTGCCGCTAACGTGTTGTTTGTCATTCTCTTTATTGTCAGCCTGATCTATCTTAAATTTGCCTATTCAGAGGAGGATTTATAATGAATGCGGAAAAAAAGCTGAAGGGGAAAAGCAACGCGCTGTTCTGCGTTCTGTCCTTGGTCCTGTTAGTGGTCCTTCTTTTCCCGCTTTATTGGATTTTAGTGACCTCCTTGAAAACAGAGCAGGAAATCTTCCGGATTCCTCCCACGCTGTTCCCCAGCGTGCTGAATACGGATTCCTACGCGGCGCAGCTTCAAAGCGGCGATTTCAATATGTTTCAGTCCTTTGGCAACAGCATGATCATTGCGCTGAGCTGTACGGCGATCGCGGTCATTCTTTCCGTACCGGCCTCCTACGGCCTGGCCCGGTTCCGCTTTAGGGGAAAGAAGGTATGCATCTTGAGCTTTTTGATCACCCAGATGCTTCCTGTATCCGTAATTTTGACCCCGATGTTTATCATCTTTAAAAACATGTCGTTATTAAATACATATTTCTCGGCGATTCTGGCGGACGCGACGATCGGAATTCCCTTTTCCGTCCTGATTTTGAAGAACTATTTCGGCTCCATTCCGAAGGAGCTGGAGGATGCGGCGAGCATCGACGGCTGTAACCGGTTCAGCGCGTTTTTGAGAATCTTTGTCCCGATCGCCTTGCCGGGCGTGGTGGTGTGCGCCATTTTCTCTTTCCTGTACGCCTGGGGCGACCTGGCTTACGGCATGACCTTTATTCAGGACCAGGTCAACCGTCCCATTACCGCGGGAATCTTTAACTTTATGGGACAGTACGGCACCAAGTGGAGCTATCTGACGGCGTTCGCGGTTGTTACCATTATCCCGGTAGCGTTAATTTTCATCTTTATGCAGAAATATATTATCAGCGGCCTGACAGCCGGCGCGGTCAAGGGGTAAGGCCGGGAAAGAGCAGTGCCGAAGGAGAACGGGAATTTTTTGAAAAGCCTGTAAGGAGGCTTTTCAATTTCAGCAGGCGGAAGCACGATAAAAATCAAAAAGCAAGGAGGCAGAAAGGATGTCGGTATTTCAGCAGGAGGAAAACCGGTTAAAGTATCACTACGACGCGGAGGAGCTGTGGCTGGAGCCATGGGGAGCGAACAGCCTTCGGGTGCGGGCTACAAAGGAAGCGGAAATGCCAAAGGAAAGCTGGGCGCTTCTGGAGGCTCCGGAATGCGGCGCGGAAATTGAGATTACAGAAGACGGAGCCAGGATAAAAAACGGGAAAATCCGTGCGGAGGTGAGCAAGTACGGGAAGATCACCTTCTACAATCAAAAGGGTAAGCTCCTATTGGAGGAATACTCCAGGACAAGAAAGGATTTGTTCGCCAAAACATGCAGCGCCCTGGAAGTGGAGCCCCGGGAGTTCAAGCCGATTTTAGGCGGGGATTACCGTTTAACCGTGCGGTTTGAGGCGGGGGATAAAAATGAGAAGATTTATGGCATGGGCCAATACCAGCAGGAGCTTTTAAATCTGAAGGGAGCGGATCTGGAGCTTGCCCACCGAAATTCCCAGGCCAGCGTTCCCTTTGCCCTGTCTTCGCTGGGGTACGGCTTTTTGTGGAACAACCCGGCGGTGGGGCGGTGTGTATTTGGAGCGAACATCACCAGCTGGGAGGCAGAGTCCACTAAGGGCATGGATTACTGGATCACAGCCGGAGATACGCCGGCGGAGATCGAGGAGGCGTATGCCGGCGCTACCGGAAGGGTGCCGATGATGCCGGAGTATGCCATGGGCTTTTGGCAGTGCAAGCTCCGGTACCAGACCCAGGAGGAGCTGCTGCAGGTAGCGCGGGAGTACAAGCGGCTGGGCCTGCCGATCTCAGTGATCGTGGTGGACTTTTTCCACTGGCCGAAACAGGGAGAATGGAGGTTTGACCCCACGTATTGGCCGGACCCGGATGGGATGATCCGGGAGCTGAAGGAAATGGGGATCGAGCTGATGGTGTCTATTTGGCCGACAGTGGATAGAGCCAGCGAAAATTATGAGGAAATGCTGGAGAAGGGGTATCTGATCCGCACAGACAGGGGCTTCCGCGTCGGGCTGGATTTTGAGGGCCCCACGATTCATTATGACGCGACAAATCCGGGAGCGCGAAAGTATTTGTGGGAAAAGGCGAAGAAGAATTATTTTGATAAAGGGGTAAAAATCTTCTGGCTGGACGAAGCGGAGCCGGAATATACGGTATATGATTTTGACAATTACCGGTATTATTTAGGGCCGAACGTGCAGATCGGAAACCTATATCCGGTGTACTATGCAAGGACCTTTTATGAAGGCCAGGAGGCGGCGGGGCAGGAAAATATTATCAACCTGCTGCGGTGCGCCTGGGCGGGATCGCAGAAATACGGCGCGCTGGTGTGGAGCGGAGATATTCATTCCAGCTTTGATTCCTTAAGGAACCAGTTCGCGGCGGGGCTGAATATGGGCTTGGCGGGGATTCCCTGGTGGACCACGGATATCGGGGGGTTCCACGGAGGAGATCCCAAGGATCCGGATTTCCGGGAGCTGCTGGTGAGATGGTTTGAGTATGGAACCTTCTGTCCGGTGATGCGCCTGCACGGGGACCGGGAGCCGAGGCAGCCGCAGGTGGGAACCACAGGAGGAGCGACCTGCCGGTCCGGCGCGGAGAACGAGGTATGGAGCTTTGGGAAGGAAGCGTTTGAGATCTGTAAAAAATATCTGAACCTGAGGGAGCGGATGAAACCGTATATCGCCAGGCTGATGAAGGAGGCCCATGAAAAGGGGACGCCGGTGATGCGGCCGTTATTCTACGATTTCCCGGAGGATCCCCGCAGCTGGGACCAGGAGGACGAGTACCTGTTTGGGCCGGACGTGCTGGTGGCGCCGGTGATGTACGCGAAAACGGAGAGCAGAGAGGTGTATCTGCCCGGCGGGGAAGCCTGGGTTAACTTCTGGACTGGAGAGAGCTTTGAGGGCGGCCGGACCGTCACGGTGCCCGCGCCCTTAGACCAGATCCCGCTCTTTGTCAGAAACCAAATCCCCTGGGAGGGCTGACCACAATGCTTTTTGCCCAGTATGCCGCGTGGGGGATAAGAGGAAGCTGTAACGCTGATTCTATTGGCGCGGCGATGCGAGCTGAGAGCCCGTTTGAGAAATCCGCCCTTTTTCATTCATTTTAGACGCTGTCAGGAGTCCTGATCCACCACGGTATCGAGATGAAAATCGGAGGAATGCCCTGAAAGTGTTTTATAAAAGCAGACTTTCCCCGTGTTGGAAAAGAGGAAGCGTACGATTTTGCCCTTGACAAGTGCGGTGGATGAGGCTATACTGATACCGTTGTAAAACTTATAATTGAATATTATGTAGAATTCTAGGGGGACTCTTTATAGAGTTGAGATAGATTCATCTGACCCTTTGAACCTGATGGTTAAGACCAGCGTAGGGAAGCAATTCTAACACGATGAAATGATTTTGTGGCCAAAAGAGTGCTTTTTCGCGTAAAAAGCACTCTTTTTATTTTTGTTAAGTCGCGCGAAAAGAAAGGAAGATGTAACAATGCAACCAGAAGGATGCTGCTGTCAACGGGAGGATTTGCCCTGGGCGGGCCGGGGCACCAAGCTGGATATTTCCGGATGCCGTTTTTCTCTTTATCCAATGGACAGCGATTTTGTGTCCATTATTTTAAACGCTTTGGAAAAAACAGATACCTCCGGAGTGTGGAGCCAGTCCGACGCGCTTTCAACGGTTTACCGGGGAAAGCTGGCGTATGTGGCGGACGCGGTGCGGGGGCTTTTTGTCAATGCGTTTCGTCCGGGCGTCCATATGGCTCTGGAGGGCCAGTTTTCTAAGGGCTGCCCGGGAGACTGCGACGGGGACAGCCTGTTAACCCGGGAGGGGCCGGTGCCGAACCTGCCTCTGGTTGGGGAGAAGCATTTCCCGGTGCAGGCGAAAATCGCTCTGTATCCTATGGGAATCCCGGATTATATTGATAAGATCGCCGGCGTATGGCGTATGGCGGAGAAGGCAAGGCTGAATCCCGTCAGCATCCACTATGCGACACGGATTTCCGGCGATGTTCACGAGGTGTTCGACTACCTTGAGGCTGTGTGCCGGAAGATGGAGGCGGAGGTGCCTCATTACATACTGTGCTTTACCCTCTCGGTCAACAGTCCCACTCAGGAGTAAAAGGGAACTGAAAAAGCCGGCAGGACAGAAAAAAAGCGGCGAGATGCGCAATGGAAAATAAAAAAGAGAAAAGGCAGGGAGCCGCTCCTGGATAAGATAAAGAAGGGGAAAGACTGGAAAAAACAGATGTGCCCTCCGGCGGGCACGAAAATTGGAAAAGGCAAAAAAGAAGCGGGCTATAGCAGACGCGTTTCTGAAAACCCGGAAAAATTTGAAAGGAAGAACAGAAAATGAATGAGAAAAAAGAATACGGCTGGAAGCTGAAGGAAATCATCCTGGTGGCTATGATTTGCATCGTGTTCGGCGTGGTTTATCTGGGAGGCGTTTATCTGGCGTCCTTCCTCAGCACCCTGCTGACTCCCGTGGGACTGGCCCCTTTGGCAAATGAAATCGTGTTTGGCATTTGGTTTATGGCGGCGATTCTGGCGGCCTATATTCTTCAAAAGCCTGGTGTATGCATCGTTGCCGAGGTGCTGGCGGCCTTGATCGAGGTCCTGCTGGGAAATATGTACGGCCCTATGGTCATCGTCGCTGGGATCGTCCAGGGCGTCGGCGGGGAGATTGTCTTTGCTTTGGGACGCTATCGCAAGTTCAATACAAAAATGATTTACTTGGCCGCCGCGGGCTGCTGCGTCACCAGCTTTTTGTGGAGCTTCGTCCGCTCCGGCTACGGCCAGCTGGCGGTTCCTCTGCTGATCATCATGTTCCTGATCCGCCTGGTCAGCACCCTGATCTTCTCAGGGCTGATCACCAAGGCCATCGGCGATGGGCTGGCGAAAACTGGACTGCTGAAGGGCTACGCCCTGGGACGGGCCCATGGCTGAGCCGGTTTTATCCTGCAAAGGGCTTACCTTCCGTTACCGTTCAGAGGATGCTCCCGTATTTTCCAACCTGTCGTTGACCGTGTCCCGGGGAGAAGCGGTTCTGCTGATGGGCCCATCCGGATGCGGGAAATCCACACTGGCCTATTGCCTGGCCGGGCTTTACCCGGAATACGGCGGTGAGCTGGAGGGGGAAATCCTGCTAAAGGGAAAGCCCCTCTCCCAATTTGGCCCGGCAGCCAGGTCACAGGCGGTATCCATTTTGTTTCAAAACCCGGATAACCAGTTTTGTATGGATCGGGTAGACCATGAGATTCTGTTCGCACTGGAGAATATCAATTATTCCGGGGACCTGAGAGCCAGAACCCGGGAGCTTCTGACAATGGTGGGCTTGGAACAGGTGGAAACCGCGCCGATCTATACCCTGTCCGGCGGGACGAAGCAGAAACTGGCTTTGGCTACCGCTCTGGCAACCGGAGCCGACACCTTAATTTTAGACGAACCCTTTGCCAATCTGGATCCTGGAGCCTGCGGAAAGCTTTCGGCCCTTTTGGAACAGCTGAACCGTCAGGGGATTACTCTGCTGATTGTGGACCACCGTCCCAATTGGTGGCGGGGGTTCTTGTCCCGGATAGTTCTGATGGAGCAGGAGGGAGATTTGGATCAGGGCTCGATTCCGCCCCAGAGGCTGGACGAATACCGGGAGGAGTTTTCCCGGCTGGGACTGTTTTTAGACGATCAGTGGCTGGCCGGACACAGTCCGGCCCCGGTTCCTCAGCCGCCGGGACTGGCCGCCAAGGCGGAAGGGCTGATTTTGTATCATGGGAAAAAGCCATTTTTGAGGAATTTGTCCTTCCAGCTGGAAAAAGGCAGCGTTACCGCCCTGATCGGCGGCAACGGAGCGGGCAAAACCACCTTGCTCACCGCTCTGGCGGGCGCGGGACGCTGGAAAGGAAATCTGTGGGTTCAGGGAAAGGTGGGATTGGTTTTCCAGAATCCCCGGTTTCAGTTTTTGACGCTGACTGTGGAAAACGAGGTGCTGGTTACCTTGCGGGCGGCGGAGCCTCAAGGAGAGCCGGAGGCTCTGAAGGAAAAGGCCGCCGCGCTGCTGGAGGAATTCGGCCTGCTGCCTTGGAAGAAAAACTCACCTTATGAGCTGAGCCAGGGACAGCAGAGACGGCTGGCTTTACTGTCGATGCTGGCGGGGGACCGGCCCCTCTTGCTGCTGGACGAGCCCACCTACGCTCAGGATGAGCGGTCCACCAGCTTTATTTTGAGCCTGCTGGAGCGGCGGGTGAGCCAGGGGCTTACCGTACTGATGGCTACCCATGACCTGGCCCTGGCCAAGGCCTGCGCGAACCAGATCCTGCTGCTGGAAAACGGTTCTCTTACGCCGGTGGAACCTCAGGTGCTGAGCGCCCGTTGGCCGGAAGGAACGGCGGACAGGAGCCAGAAGGAAAACGTGAAGAGCGCAAGAAAGGATCCCACAGAAAGGCCCGCGGAAAGGAAGACAAGGAGGGACGAAAAATGCGAAGGCTAAACCCTGGGTATAAGCTGCTGTCGCTGATAATTGCTTCCTTGCTGCTGTCGGTGACCTTTCATACCAGACTGAACCTGCTGGTATGCGGGACGTCCCTCTTGGCCGCCTATCTCACCCCGGGGGTTAACCGAAAACGGCTGTCCCTGACCCTGATTCCCTTTGTACTAACGGCGGCGGGCCTCTTTACCGCCGGCTTGTTTTTCTCCAGCGGCGGCCAGGAGGGAGTGGAGGTCAGCGCTCTGGGACAGCGAACCCTATATGCCACCAACTGGGTCACCGCAGCTCAGCTTTCCTCCCGGGTTTTGGCCTACGGCGGTTTGGGGCTTCTGTTCGCGTTTACCACCAATTCTATGGATTTGGTCATGAGCCTGATGCAGCAATTCCGTCTGCCGCCGAAATTTGCCTACGGTATTTTGGCGGCCTATCACTTCTTCCCTGTTGTCCGGGAAGAATATAGAATCGTGGGAGCGGCTCTCCGAGTGCGGGGCGTGAAGGCGGGGCCTTTTTCCACCAGGCGCCTGTTTCCAATGCTGGCCCATGCTCTGGAACGGTCCGAGAGTCTGGCAATGGCTATGGAATCCCGGGGCTTTGAGAGCAGGCAGCCCCGGGCGGTGGCTTTCCGGGTTCCCCTGCGGGCAGTGGATTTTCTTTTTTTGATCGGCCTAAACGGCGCGCTGGCGGCGGGTTTGTTTTTCCTGTGATACGGGGATAAGCTGATGGCCGAATCACAAACGCATGCAGATGCGGCAGACCTGTGGAAAGCGTCTGCGGACTTTTATATGGGAGGCGCGGAGATATGATACAGACCAAACGTGAGGAATGGGAACAGGCTTGCTCAGATTATCCGGAACTGTCGCCCTTCACCTTGCTGAAACTGAGCATGGTCCGGTACGGGGCGGTGCTGAGTCCCAATGCCCTGTCCCGGCTTCAGGATCCTTTTTATTCCTTTGGCAAGGCGGAGCCCTTTGGCATCAGCTTTGAAGGGCGGACGCCGGAGCTTTCGATGCCCGGGCCAATTTTGCTGCGGGATGGTTCCTTTGTATACATTAATTACGGGGAAAGGTTTGAAGATCCCTATGACATCGAGTATCATCAGGAGCGGGGCGTTTTCCTACTGAAGGAAAACGGAGAAACCCTGGAGGAAGTGGATTTTGTGCCCCGCCCCGCGTTTTTTGGCAAAAAGACCAGCCGGGGAACCCCCATGGAGGCGTTAGCCGACGTGCGGGCGCAGAAGCTGATCCTTACCGCCTATCAGCGATGCCGCTTTTGGGAGGGCGGGGATCAGTGCCATTTCTGCGCGTTTTTCACCGGCGGCCACAGCGCAGGGGCGGTGAATTGCCAGGACATTTATGAAACCGTCCGGGAGGCGGTCCGGGAGCCGGGAAGATTTTCGGAAATTTATCTTTCCGGCGGCAGTGATTTTGGAGGAGACCCGCCCTTTGAGACAGAGGTGGAGCGGTATATCCAGGTTCTCCAGGCTATCGGCCGTAATTTTTCCGGCCGTTTTCCCAGCCAGCTCATGGCGCCTGCGTATCCGAAAAAGCAGCTAAAGCGCATTTATGACCAAACGGGGGTTACCAGCTATTGCCCTAATATTGAGGTATGGGATGAGAACATCTTCCGCCATTTATGCCCGGGCAAGGAAAAATGGATCGGTCATAAGGAGTGGGTGCGGCGCACACTGGACGCGGTAGAAATCTTCGGAAGGGGCCAGGTGTGCACCCAGGTGATCGGCGGTGTGGAGCTTGCAAAGCCCTACGGCTTTTCCTCCTTGGAGGAGGCGCTGGAATCCAATTTCCAGGCCTGCGACTTTTTCGCCCGCCACGGAGTCAGCTATTTGAGTGTGATCTGGCATCCCCATAAGGCCTCGCGGCTGGGCTTCCAGCCGGTGCCGCCGCTGGAATATTACATTCGGCTGGCAAAGGGACTTCACGAGATCCGCCGGTCCTATGGACTGGTTTCTACAAACGACGATTATAAGCGCTGCGGGAACCATCCTGACAGCGACTTGGAAAGGTTGGACTGCCATGCTGCGATTGCCTGAAAAAACGCCTCTTCCGCAAACAGTTTCCCGGCTTTTGGAGGATAAGAACTCCAAAAGGTTGATCCAGGTGCCGGGAGAAAAGCCGGGAGAAATGCATGCCTTTCTTTGCCAAAGCCTCACCAGCCTGGATGGCAGTACGCTTCTTTTGTCCCTGGACCGGGAGCGTACTCCCTTGGGCCGGGGGCTGGTTCGGAGCCTGTGGTTCGACCGCCCGGTTGCCGTCTGGCTCAGCCAAGACGGTAAGACCTGGAAAACGGAGGCCTGGGCCTACCGATGCCATATCGTCGGCCCGGCTTTTACGGCGATGCGTTCCCTGGCTCGGGAGAAAAATCCTGAGAATGAAATCGCCTGCGCCTGGCAGCTGGCCGCGGAAGGCTGGACAAAGACAGAGGAAATCCTTCCGGTTCCAGAGAAGATTCCCGGCGGACCTTTAGAACTGCACTTAGACCATCCCTGGCTTCATGAAGGAAACGGAAGCGTTCCCCGATAGGAAAATAAGGAAAAAGCAAAGCTCTATTCCACCGCTCAAATTACGGTATGGAATAGAGCGATTCCATTTTTAAAAGGCTTATGGGCTGATTCTGTTTTGTGTTTTGCCCGGGTTTATACTATAATTATAAAATAGATAGAAACGGCAAGGGTTTGGAACCGGCCAAGGAAATGGGAATGAAGAAAACTGCGGAACGGCAGAAAAATATAGAATAAGGTAGAAAAGGCTTCTTAGCTGAAAGGCCTTCCAGAAGCGGGCCCGAAATGGAAAGGAAGGAGTTTGTTGAAAACTTGGAAAGAATTTTCGTTTGTTGTCAATGGCTTCCCGGTACAAGCCAGGTACACCGAAGAAAATATTAAAGAAATCTTCGTGCCCATGGTTCGAAGGCTTGACCGGATGCAGAGAGAAAAAGGAGAACGGCTGGTCGTTTTTCTAGCGGCGCCTCCCGCGACGGGAAAATCCACCCTGGCGGCGTTTCTAGCCGGGCTTTCGCAAAAGTTTTCCTGTATGCCGGTTCAAGCGGTGGGGCTGGATGGCTTTCACTATCATCAGGATTATATTTTGACCCATTCAGTGACTTTTCAGGATGGCCGAACGCTGCCCATGAAGCAGCTGAAGGGCAGCCCGGAGACTTATGACGTAGTCCATTTTCAAGAAAAGCTGGAGGCTCTTCGCCATAGCGATCCCCTATGGCCTGTTTACGACCGCCGCTTTCACGATGTGATAGAGGATCAGCTTCCGGTGACTGCTCCGATTGTTCTCATTGAAGGCAATTGGCTTTTGTTTCAGGAGGGACTATGGCGTAAGCTTGCCGGACAGGCGGACTATACCATATTCATCAAAGCGGAGGAGCGGGCGTTAAAGGAACGGCTGCTTCAGCGGAAAATGACGGGAGGCTCAACTCGGGAAGAAGCGGAGGCGTTTTATCAAACCGGGGATGGCGTCAATGTGCGCCGAACTCTGCAAGGCAGCGGCCCGGCAGATTTTTCTATGTGCATGGAGGCCGACGGAAGCTTTTTCCTTTGCTGAAGCTTCAGAACCGGATTTTTTCTGGAATTAGCGTAATATTTCTGCTTTTTAGGAGCTGCCGAGCCATATGCAGCCAAGGCTCTTGATACTTTGAAGCGCTTTGGCGGAAGGGCTCTCCGGCGTCTAAGGAATTTCAGCCGAAGCCCGGCCCTTACGGTGCTGGCCCGGCGGCGAAGCGTTGTTGCCCTGAAGGTGTTTTAAGAATCGGCGGGCAATCAAGAACGCCCGAATCAAGGCTTTTCATGCCTTATGCGGGCGTTCTTTTGGCAGAGTCCTGCTGCTTGCTTTTATAGCTCGGCTTTGATCAGAAAAGCCACGCCGTATTTGGAAAGCTCCAGAGTACCGGATAAGACGTTTCCGGTTTCCAGATCTGTATAAGAGGCGTTCAATGGAACCGCCGCCGGCTTTTCATTGTAATTCTGGACGATTACGATGTCCTGGCTCCCTTTCCGCAGACTGGCGGTAACGCCGTGGGGAAGCCGGCCGTCCAGCGCCGGCGCAACTCCGTTTTCTTCCGCCAGCAGACGATAGAAATCTACATAAAACGCATCCTCCGCTTTAGCGGCCAGATAATAGGCATTGCCTTTGCCGTAACGGTTGACAGTGAGAGAAGGCTGCCCGGCATAAAAGTCATCCTCGTAGGTGCTGAGCACTGCGGCGGTGTTTGTCTTGACCAGGTCGCAAAGCTCCGAAATCCGATATCTGACGCCCTGAAAGCTCATAGCGTTATACTGTCCGTCGTACAAAGCGTCGATTTCCTCGCTGCGCAGGCCGAATACCTCGGCCATGCCGCCGCCGGGCATTCCGTCCAGATAGCAGAGGTCGGTATCGTTGACAATGCCGCTCCAGTAGGTTCCTACCAGGGTGCCGCCCAGTTCCACGAACTTCTTCATTTTTTCAGCGATATTTGCCCGGTAAAGATAGAGCATCGGCGCCACTACCAGCTGATAGCCGGAGAGCTCCTTCTCCATGTCAATGATGTCCACCGGGATCCCCAGCTTCCAGAAGGCCCGGTAGTGGGCCAATACGGTTTCTTTATAATGAAGGCCGCTGTTCCGGGGACCCTGGGAATCCTCCGCGGCCCACCAGTTTTCCCAGTCAAACAGGATGGCGGCCTGCGGCTTTAAATTAGTTTTGCAAACCTGAGAAAGCCCTTCCAGACGATTCCCCAGCCGGGCGGTTTCCTGAAACACCCGTGTGTCGCTTTTCCCATAGTGATCCAAAACCGCGCCGTGGAATTTCTCACAGGCTCCGCGGCCCTTCCGCCACTGAAAGTACTGCACCGAATTGGAGCCGTGGGCCACCGCCTGAAGGGAGGAAAGCATATGCATTCCAGGACGCTTCAGCTTGGAGGCTGAACGCCAGTTTACGGTGCTGGGAGTACTCTCCATCAGAAGGAACGGCTTTTGGTTAATGCAGCGCATCAGATCGTGCGTACAGGCAATCTCCGCCGCCAGATCGACAGGATCCTGGGGACCGTGCCAGTCCGGATAATTATCCCAGGAGATTATATCCAGCACATCCTGGAATTTGTTGTAATTCAGATCTTTGTAAAAACCCATCAGGTTGGTGGTGGCGGGAAGCTGCGACCCGCCTTCCCGCACCGCCTCGATCTCCTTTTGGCAGAAATCCACGGTTTGATGGGTGACGAACCGTTTCCAGTCCAGGCTCAGGCCGTGGCAATGGCTCTCGCCTCTGGGAAGCGGCGGCTCGATTTGGCTCCAGTCAGTGTAGGTATGGCTCCAAAAGCCGGTCCACCAGGCATGGTTTAGGGCTTCCAGCGTCCGGTACTTCTCCTTGAGCCATTGACGGAAGGCCTCCTGGCACAGCTCGCAATAGCACTCGCCGCCGTATTCGTTGGAAATATGCCAAAGAATAACACCGGGATGCTTGCCAAAGGCCTGGGAAAGCCTTACATTGATTTGGCGGGTCTTTTCCCGGTAGACCGGAGAGGTATAGCAGTGGTTGTGCCGCTCTCCCATATGATTTCGGTGCAGGCTGGAATCAACCCGCAGCACCTCCGGATACTTCTGAGCCATCCAAGCGGGGCGCGCGCCGGTGGGCGTTGCCAGAATCGTGTAAATACCGTTTTCATAAAGCTGGCCGATGATCCGCCCCAGCCAACCGAAGTCATAGACGCCTTCCTGGGGCTCCAGCTGGGCCCAGGCGAAAATCGCCACGGAAACGCAGTTGACGTGGGCTTCCTTCATTAAGACGATATCCTGCTTTAAAATGTCCGGGCGGTCCAGCCATTGGTCAGGATTATAGTCGCCGCCGTGCAGCATTTTCTCGTTCAAAGGAGAAAGATTCATAAAATCGCACCCTTTCTAAAAACCCGCGGAAGCGGGAAAGTGATCTTAGGGCTATTGTAGCAGACACGGAAGAAAAAGCATATGGAAAAGATAAGCTGGTTTATGCACAAAATGATACAATCTCTTCTTGACAGAAAGCGGTTCCAGTCCTATGATGAAAGAAAAACGGGAGGGGCAGCATGTTCAGCAACACTGGAGCGCTTGTGGATACGGAGACGGATGTCAACCCAGAGCCGGAAAAGGAGCTTACGATCCTCAGCTGCGGCCATTACCGCCTGCTGCGTCTGGAAAAGCTGCACACAGTCAGAATCCAGGGCCGCCGGGACTGGCAGCTATTGTATGTGGCCAAGGGCGCGGGCCACTTTTTCCGCCCGCGGGAGGAGCGGGTAAAACAGGGGAGCGTTGTGGTGTATCCCCCTGGAGAGCCTCAGGACTATTTTTATCTGCTGAAGGAGGCCCCGGAGATTTATTGGATACACTTTACCGGGGAAAGGGCGGAAGGCCTTTTGGAGGAGTGGGGGCTTTTTCATGGACATTCCTGCTTTGTGGGGGAACAGGACCGCTATTTGAGGTGCTTTGAGGAGATCATTCAGGAGCTGCAGCTGCAGCCTCCGGGGTTTCAGAGGCTGTGCGCCCTGCGTTTTGAGGAGCTGCTTTTGTCTATGGGCCGGCAGCGCCTGCGGCTGAAAAATCCCCAGCTCGCCGGCGACAGCCTGGTGACACAGGTGCTTAACGATATGTATAAGACGTATTATCGCAATTATACCATAGAGGATTACGCGAAACGGCATAATGTCAGCGTCTGCTGGCTGATCCGCCGGTTTAAGCAGGTGACGGGGGAATCACCAAACCAGTATTTGATCCAAATCAGAATCCGCCGGGCCCGGGAGCTGTTGGAAAGCTCCAGGCTGAACATGGGGGAGATCGCTTCTGTGCTGGGCTATGAAAGCCCCTTGTATTTCAGCCGGCAGTTTAAACAGCTTCAGGGGGTCAGTCCCAAGCGCTATCGGGAGCAGAGACAGAAATAAGGGAAAGCGGCAGTTTTAGGCTGCGCTAAAGGATTAATGATGAAAGAAAAAATGGAGAACCAGACGGAAAGCCGACAGAATAAAACGGCGCCGCGGGCTTCCGTTTTATCCCGGTAGAGCGGCGGCCCTGCTCTTTGGAAATTTTCATAAAAATTTAAGCTCAAATGTGCGAGAATCTACGTTGGAATTATTGACATATTCCCATAACTAGGTTATACTTTGCCCAAAGAGGAGGTGCTTACCTTGGCGAGACCACCTAAATGCCGGTGTATTTGTTCCGTGCCCAAAACCACGTGCTTTGAGCCTCATGGTCAGCCGGGCGGTGAGACGGTGAATATCGGCTATGACGAATATGAGGTGATTCGTCTGCTGGATTACGAACTGCTGTCCCAAAAGCAGTGCGCGGACAAAATGAGTATTTCCAGATCCACTGTGGCGAGAATGTACGAACACGCCCGCCAGCAGATTGCCGACGCTCTGGTGAACGGAAAACGGATCACCATTTCCGGCGGAGATATCCGGGTCTGTGCGGCGATGCGGCCGGAATGCAGGCATATAAAGAATTGCTGCCACCGGCTGAAAAGCCCGGGAGAATAAGCGGAGAAGGCTGCCTTATGCAGACGGCTCCGGCGGAAGCGCGATCTTAAAAGCGAGGCTGAAATCGGCTGGTAAGCCGGCCCGGGCCGGGTTGGCTGGGCACAAGAGAGCTGTATGCAAAACGGAAAAGGGCTTTCCGGAGAGGCTCGTGGACAGAAGCCTGCCGTGGCCGGAGCGCGGACGCGGGGAAAGGGTGAGCACATCTAGTCGAAATAGAAATGTCATTGGGAAAAAAGATGAAATGGAGTTGGTATCAGTGAAAGTATTGGTGATTGGCGGCGTAGCCGCGGGAACCAAAGCCGCGGCGAAGCTAAAACGGGAAGACAGAGGGCTGGACGTAGCTCTGATCACAAAGGATCAGGATATTTCTTACGCGGGCTGCGGACTGCCTTATTATGTAGGCGGGATGATCGAAAGCAGAGACGAGCTGATCGTCAATACGCCTGAAAAATACGCGGCTCTTACCGGCGTTCGGGTGCTTACCGGCCGTGAGGCTGTGGAGCTGGACAGCGGCAAGAAGCTGGTAACGGCCAAAAACCTGATTACCGGAGAAACGGAGGCCTATTCCTATGACCGGCTGGTGATCGCCACCGGAGCGTCCTCCGCGGTGCCTCCCATCGAGGGAGTGGGCTTGAAGGGCGTGTTCAAAATGAGGACGCCTGACGACGCTATTCGGATTCGGGATTACGTGGAAGCGGAAAGGGTAAAAAAGGCCGTAGTGATCGGCGGAGGCTTTATTGGCCTGGAGGTAGCGGAAAACCTGCTGGCCCAGGGCGTGGATGTGACCGTGATGGATTTCGCTTCTCAGATTATGCCCAATGTGCTGGATCCTGAAATGGCGGATTACGCCCAACGGCATCTGCGGAAGCAAGGGGTCCGTGTTTTGACCGGAACGAAAGCGGAAAAGCTGGTGGGGGATGTCCGGGTAACGGCAGTGAAAACCGCCTCCGCCACGCTGCCCGCAGAATTGGTGGTGCTTTCGGCGGGCATCCGTCCCAATACGGCGTTTTTGGCTTCCAGCGGCATCGAGATGGAGAAGGGCGCTATTGTGGTGGATTCCCAGCTGAAAACCAATCTCCCCGGCGTATATGCTGCCGGCGACTGCGCTCTGGTGACCAACCGGATCACCGGCCGCCGCCAGTGGTCGCCTATGGGCTCCTCCGCTAACCTGGAGGGGCGTACCCTGGCCCAGGTGCTGGCCGGCAAGGAGAAAACCTATCCCGGCGTTTTGGGCACCGGCGTGGTTAAGCTGCCGGGCCTGAACTGCGGCCGCACCGGCTTGACGGAAGCCCAGGCCAAGGAGGCCGGCTACGACGTGGTGACAGTCCTGGCGGTTACGGACGACAAGGCCCATTATTATCCGGACGCGGCGTTTTTCGCTACTAAGCTGATCGCCGACCGGAAAACTCATAAGCTGCTGGGAATGCAGGTGTTCGGCCCGGGAGCGGTGGATAAGATGGTGGATATCGCTGTAATGGCCATCAACATGGGGGCTGTCCTGGAGGATTTCGAAAACGCCGATTTCGCTTATGCGCCGCCGTTTTCTACCGCGATTCATCCCTTTGTCCAGGCGGTTTATATCCTTTTGAATAAAATCAACGGCGATCTGGTGAGTATGACTCCCGCCGAATACGCCGCGGGAGCTGCCGACGGCTATCGGGTTATCGACGTGGCGCCGGCGCCGTCTATCCGGGGAGCCACCTTTGTGGATTTGGCCTCGGTCAACGGAGAGATCCCGGGAATTGGCCGGGACGAGAAGCTTTTGCTGGTGTGCGTCCGGGGCAAACGGGGCTATTTTCTCCAGAACCGGATGAAATATTACGGCTATAAGAATACGGTGGTGCTGGAGGGCGCTACCTCCTTTAACGACGTGAAGGTGAAAAACGCTCAGGCGGCAGTGCCTCCCGCGGAGGTGACCCGGGTGAAGGGCCTTGGGTTCCTGTTTGACAAGCGGACCCAGGACCGGTTCAACGGCAGAGTCATCACCCGCAACGGCAAAATTACCGCCGAGGAAAGCCGGGCCATCGCCCAGGCGGCGGAGCTGTACGGCAGCGGGGAAATTGCCATGACCTCCCGCCTGACGGTGGAAATCCAGGGCGTGCCCTTTGACAATATCGAGCCTCTCCGGGAATTTTTAGCCCAGAACGGCCTGGAAACCGGCGGCACCGGCTCCAAGGTGCGCCCGGTGGTATCCTGCAAGGGTACCACCTGCCAGTATGGCCTGATTGATACCTTTGCCTTATCCGAGGAGATCCACGAAAGATTTTATCACGGCTATCATGATGTGAAGCTGCCTCATAAATTTAAAATCGCCGTAGGCGGCTGCCCCAATAACTGCGTCAAGCCGGATCTGAACGACCTGGGTATTATCGGTCAGCGGATCCCTCAGGTAGATCTGGAGAAGTGCCGCGGCTGTAAGGTGTGCCAGGTGGAAAATACCTGCCCCATTAAGGTGGCGAAGGTCCGGGACGGCAAGGTGGTCATCGACGACAGCATTTGTAACCACTGCGGACGGTGCGTAGGCAAATGCCCCTTTAAGGCGGTGGAAGCCCATCAGGACGGCTACCGGGTTTATATCGGCGGCCGCTGGGGCAAAAAAGTGGCTCAGGGAAAATATTTGGATAAGGTGTTCACCACCAAGGAAGAGGTCCTGAATGTGGTGGAGAAGGCTATCCTCCTATTCCGTGAGCAGGGAAATACCGGCGAACGGTTCGCGGATACGGTCGCCAGGCTGGGCTTTGAGAATGTCCAGGAGCAGCTGCTTTCCAACCAGCTTCTGGAGAGAAAGCAGGAGAATCTTTCCGCGCAGAAACATATGAAAGGCGGAGCGACTTGCTGAAGAAACTGACAGCGCTCCTGCTTGCGTTGGCTGCGGCGGCCTCTCTGGCCGCCTGCCAAGGCGGACAGGAGCCCAATGGAACAAACGGTAATACTCACGAAGCCTCCTCTCAGAAAGGATCCAGCATAGAAACGGATTCTGAAGCAGAAAGCGCCTCCGCCTCTGGAGGAGCGTATTATTCCTTTCAGGATGCCTCCGGAGAGCAGATCACCTTGAGGGAAAAGCCCCAAAGGGTTGCGGTGCTGTTTTCCTCCTTCGCCGATGTGTGGGAGACCGCCGGCGGCCGGGTGGATATCACCGTGGGGGAAAGCGTAGAACGGGGCTTCGCCCCGGAGGACGTCCTTTTGGTGGATGACGGAGCGGGCAAAACCATTAACCAGGAGCTGCTTCTCTCCTACGAGCCGGATTTCGTGATCTGCTCGGCGGATCTGGAGGAACAGGTGAAAACGGCGGAATTTCTGCGCAAGCAGGGAGTGCCGGCGGCGGTATTCCATGTGGAGGAGTTTCAGGAATATCTGGATATGCTGAAAATCTGCACGGATATCACCGGGGACCAGGAAGCCTATGAGACCTACGGCACCCAGGTGCGGGAGGAGGTCGAAGCAGTGCTGGCGTCGGTGCCGGAGACCGGAGAAGCCGAACAGAAGCGGATTTTGTTTATCCGGGCGGGCTCGAAATACAGCGCTACCAAGGCGAAAACCGCAGAGAACAATTTCGTGTGCGTCATGCTGAAGGAGCTTGGCACCTACAATATCGCGGAGAACGCTCCAGTGCTTCTGGATGGCCTGAGTCAGGAGGAAATCCTGATGGAAAATCCGGATTATATTTTCATTTCCACCATGGGCAAGGAGGAGGCCGCCAGGGCTTATATGGACAGCGTGCTTCAGGAGGAAGCCTGGCAGCACTTGGACGCCGTCAAAGAAGGCCGGTACGCCTATCTTCCTAAGGAATTGTTTCAGTTTAAGCCCAATAAAAGGTGGGGCGAGGCTTACCGGTATTTAGCGGACTTATTATATCCAAAGGAGAGCTGACGGAGTATGGGAAAAGGGGCTGAACAAAAGGAGCACCGTTATTTTTGCAGGACGAAGGCCGGATGGCTGACCCTTTGCCTGTTGCTTTTGTGCGTCCTCCTGCTTTCTCTACGGTTCGGCAGCTCCGGCATGGACTGGCAGTCTTTTTTCGGCGGACTGCTCCGTCAGGAAGGCTTTGAAGCCCAGTCCGTGATCCTGTACTCCTTACGGCTTCCAAGGCTGTTGCAGGGAGTCCTGGCGGGCATCGGGCTCTCTGTTTCCGGCGTGCTTCTGCAAAGCGTCACCGGAAACGACCTGGCCAGCCCGAATATTATCGGCGTCAACGCGGGCGCCGGGTTTGCAGTGATTTTAATTCTAAGCTATTTTCCTGCCGCGGTCATGGGCCTTCCGCTGGCGGCCTTTTTGGGAGCCTTTCTTACGACCCTGGCTATTATGGCCATCGCCAACCGGGTGGATTCCTCTAAGGCTACCGTGATCTTGGCCGGAATTGCCGTCCAGGCGGTGCTCAGCGCGGGAATTTCCTTTTTTTCCTTGCTGGATACCGACGTGCTGGTGTCCTACAATTACTTTTCTGTGGGCGGCTTGTCCAACTCCAGCATTGATCTGCTATGGCTGCCCGGCACGATTATTTTTCTCGGACTCGCAGTGTCCTTAGCGTTTTCCGGCAAGATCCAGCTCTTGTGCCTGGGAGACAGCATGGCCCTCTCGCTGGGGGTAAAAGTCAAGCAGGTGCGGATGCTCTGTCTGGTGTGCGCCAGCGCTTCCGCTGCCGCGGTGGTCAGCTTCGCGGGCCTGCTGGGGTTCGTGGGCCTGATGGTGCCTCATATTTCCCGCAAGCTGGCGGGAACCCAAACCGCTCCCCTGCTGGCGGTATCCGCTGCAGTGGGCAGTATTTTGGTGCTGACGGCAGATCTGGTGGGGCGGACAGCCTTCGCCCCCTCGGAGGTGCCGGTGGGGATCGTGATGTCCCTGATCGGCGCTCCCTTTTTCTTCATTCTTCTGATGCGAAGGAGGTCTGCGCGGCCATGCTGAGCTTTCATCAGGTCTGCGCCTCTTATGGGAAAAATCAGGTGCTGGACCATATTGATTTCTCTTTGGTGCCCCACAAGCTTACCGCTGTAGTAGGCAGAAACGGAAGCGGCAAATCCACTCTGGTTTCCTGTGTCAACCAGGAGCTTCCCTATACCGGAGAAATTACCTTTTCCGACCGCAATCTGGCGGTGATGACCTTACGGGAGCGGGCGCAGCTGATCTCAATTCTGCCCCAAACCCTTCATTCTCCGGCTGTCACGGTGGAGGAGCTGACGGCTTTCGGCAGGAACCCTTATCTGGATTTTGGAAAACGGATGTCCCCAAAGGACTGGCAGGCCGTAGACGACGCGCTGGAGGCGATCGGAATCTCCGGCCTGCGGGATAAGCTGGTGACGGAGCTTTCGGGCGGCGAGCGGCAAAAGGCCTATTTGGCTATGGTGCTGGCTCAGAATACCAGGGTTATGATTTTGGATGAGCCTACCACTTATATGGATATGGAATATGAGGCCGCTTTTTTCCGCCTGCTGGAGACGCTGAAAACAAAACGCAAGATCACGTTTCTGGTCATCATGCACAATCTGTCCCAGGCCGTGCGGTACGCCGACCGCATCGTCGTGCTGGATGGGCGGCGCATACGCTACCAGGGAGACACACGGGCTTGCGTGGCCAGCGGAGTGCTGGAGTCGGTGTTTCATGTCAGACAGCATCAGGCGGAGGATAACGGTGAGAAATTTATTTTTTTCACTTAAAGGCAAAGGCAAAACACCCTGTTTCGGCGCGGCGCTGAAACCGCCTTTTTGCAAAAGCTTTTTGTTTCAGCCTGTGGAAATGAAAAAAGGCTGGAACAAATTCTTACGGAATTTTAAAACCTGCAAGATTCTCTTGTAGGTTTTTCTTTTGTTATGTTATACTAAATGTGACAGGATATCTTTCGGGATTTTCTAATATCATGAAAGGTGCGGTTTTCTGCTTTCCGGTTTAGAACCGGAAAGAAAGGACGAAACTAAGAATAGGACGAGAAGCTTTCTATGCCGCCGGCTTTTGCCGCTTCAGGGCGGTTGAGCGACGGCAGCAGGCTGTTGAACCAGGAAAAGGAGGGCTGTTTATGAGCTGGAAAAGATCTGTCTGTGTTTTTGTCTGCGTCTGCGTCTTAACGGCCGGCTGTTCCTGCTCCTGGGAGCAAGGCGATCCCAGCGGCTCCGTCAGCATAGGGCAGGCCCATTCCCCTAACGACCCTGGCAGCAGCATTGCAAATTTGGAGGAAAATTACGCCCTGATTACTTGGACGCCGGAATCTCTCGCGGAGGAGTACGGCTATCAGCGGCAGCTTTCCGGCTTCAATCATTTGCAGGGCGACACCTTGCGTAAATGCTACCGCCTTCTCCTGGACGCGGTTTACCGGGTTTCCAATGAACAAAGCGTGGATGGCCATTACCGGGTGAAAAAGGTTGTGATGGAAGGCGTCGCTCTCAGCAAAAGCCAGGTGATGCAGGTGGTCATCGCCCTACGCAACGATAATCCGCAATTGTTCTGGGTGCTGAATGATCTGCGCTACGGCGTCAGCGACGGCAGCACGGTAATACAGCTATGCTCCTATTTTTCTGGTACGCAGGTGCAGAAGGCCTCTGAGAAAATGGATACCGCCCTGAAAGCGGTGCTGAAGAAGGCGCCGAAAGGCTCCTCCGAATTTGAGCGGGAGCTTTACCTGCATGACCAGCTGATCAGCCTGGTGGAATACCACGATGAGGCCGAAGACCATTCCTCAGAATATCCAATGGCGTTCAGCGCGTACGGCGCTTTGGTGGACGGCAAGGCTGTGTGCGAAGGGTATTCCAGGGCTATGCAGCTATTATCGAACTGCTTGGGCCTGCAGTGCGCTTTGGTCACCGGCGTGAGCCAGGAGATTGCCCATATGTGGAACCTGATCCGAATTGAGGGGGAATGGTACCATTTAGATTTGACCTGGGATGACGCAGCATCTATGTCTATTTATCAGTATTTTAACCTTACTGATGAGCAGATCTCTGTGAATCATACAATGGACCCCTTGATTCCCGCCGACGGGGACTCGCAATGGGACCGTTCCCTATATAATTTGTATCTGCCGGAATGCACCTCCCTGGAATACAATTATTATCATCAGAAAGCAGTACAAATTCATACCCTGGGCAATGAAGATGACCAGGAGGCGATGGACGCGGTGCTGAATGCGGCCGCCAGACGGGAACGCACCATTTCCTTTCAATTCAGTCCGGATTTAGATTTTGACATCGCGGTTGCCCGTCTTTTGACGGAGGAGCCCTATAAATATGCTTATTACGTGCATTGTGCCAATGCCTATTTCGGTGAAGAGAAGGCCCCCTTGCAGGAAGGGGAGGCGCGTTATGTCTTGGACAAAAATCAACGGGCGGTGACTATTGAGCTGCTGTACCGGTAACGGAGGGTATTATGGATAAAAAACGGATCGAAGCGGCGGTAACTGAAATTTTGCTGGCAGTGGGAGAAAACCCAGATCGAGAGGGGCTGAAGGAAACCCCAAAGCGGGTGGCGAAAATGTATGAGGAGATCTTTTCTGGCCTCCACGACGACCCGGCCAGGCATTTGAAAATATTTCACGAGCCTGAACAGCACAACGAGCTGGTAATCGTGAGAGATATTCCTCTGTATTCGGTATGTGAGCATCATTTGCTGCCGTTTATCGGCGCGGCTCATATCGCCTACATACCGCAAAAGGGAAATATTATCGGTTTATCCAAATTTGCCAGGATCGTAGACTGCTTTGCGCGCCGTCCCCAGGTTCAAGAACGGCTTACGGCCCAGATTGCGGATTTTCTTTTTGAAAATTTGGAACCCTACGGTGTGGCGGTGATCATCGAAGCGGAGCACCTGTGCATGACCATGCGGGGCGCACGCGCGGCGGGCAGCAAAACTCAGACCTCCGCTCTGCGGGGCATCATGAGAACTGATGCGAAAAGCCGCAGCGAGGTTATGGCCTTGCTGACCGGCTCCGGTCGGTAAAAATTTAGAGCTTTTCTGGTAGAGAGCTGAACCTGCCGGTTGGATTTTTTCATCCGACTGCTGTTTTTTTGCTTTGCCCGCCGCGGCAAAAAGACTCCACGAATTTGCCAGGCTCCGGCCGCGGTAATTTTCATAAAAACCAGCGGCTTAAAAATTCTCCCATTAAAAGGCTGGGTGCGCGTCCCGGCGGCGTGCCCGGATATCTGGTGGAAAAGGAAAACAGAGAAAAAGATGGCGATTTAAAATCATATCGGTAAGTAAAAACGGGTCCTATCACCGGTGCTGGGAAGGGCTCGGCCTCTGCGGCTGATTTCCCGGCGACAGAGTGTGAAATGAAATCGTTGCTCGGGATATAACTGAGCTCTGTTTTGCGGAAATATAAATTGACAATCACATATGAAAGATGGGAGAGCGGACAATGAAGCTTTGGGATGGCAGCCTTTTTCTCAGCCTATGGGCGGCGGCTCTGATTGCGACGGCGATCTATGTGATTTACCTGTGGCACCATCCTCATCGGCGCACAAAATCCGAAAGGCAGGCAGAGGAAGCGCCGATCCTGATTCGAAACGCTGTGACCCGCGACAAAAGCGTTGAATTAATACGGACAGGCACCAGTAAGGAGCCGGGACATTATTTAAGCTACCGGATTTTGTTTCAGCTTGACGACGGCACGGAGGAATGGCTTTCGGTGCCTCCTGAATATTATGAGGCGATTCCTGTGGGAGTTAGAGACAAGCTGATTACGCAAAATGGAGTTTTTCTGGATTATGGCGATAGGTTCGGGAAAGATATACTGTAATTCCCTGGAAATCAACAGAATTTCAAATTTTGAAAAAAAGATTGAAAAAATCCTTGACAAACTAGATTCCCTTTGATATACTAGTGAAGCTGTCAAAAAGACAGCAAGGAATTAAAGAAAAACATAAAAAACTATTGACAGCAGATGGTTGATGTGTTAAAATTTAATTCCGCTGATTCTGTGAAGAGTCAGTCATCAGGACCTTGAAAATTAAACAACGCAAAGAAGAAAGAGACCCGTAATTCCTTTAGAAGCGAGTCTGGCGGAGAGCTGGACGAGCGGGGGAGAGCGTCAGCCCCGGAGAGAAAGAGACGCGAAACACGCGAGTGTTTCAATGAGCGAGAGAAGCTCTGAAATTGATTAGGGCGCCGGAAGGCGTTTTAATAGAAATTTTAGAGAGTTTGATCCTGGCTCAGGACGAACGCTGGCGGCGTGCCTAACACATGCAAGTCGAACGGAGTTAAATTCGACACCCGAGTATCCGGCCGGGAGGCGGGGTGCTGGGGGTTGGATTTAACTTAGTGGCAGACGGGTGAGTAACGCGTGAGTAACCTGCCTTTCAGAGGGGGATAACGTTCTGAAAAGAACGCTAATACCGCATAACATCAATTTATCGCATGATAGGCTGATCAAAGGAGCAATCCGCTGGAAGATGGACTCGCGTCCGATTAGCCAGTTGGCGGGGTAACGGCCCACCAAAGCGACGATCGGTAGCCGGACTGAGAGGTTGAACGGCCACATTGGGACTGAGACACGGCCCAGACTCCTACGGGAGGCAGCAGTGGGGGATATTGCACAATGGGGGAAACCCTGATGCAGCAACGCCGCGTGAGGGAAGAAGGTTTTCGGATTGTAAACCTCTGTTCTTAGTGACGATAATGACGGTAGCTAAGGAGAAAGCTCCGGCTAACTACGTGCCAGCAGCCGCGGTAATACGTAGGGAGCGAGCGTTGTCCGGATTTACTGGGTGTAAAGGGTGCGTAGGCGGCGAGGCAAGTCAGGCGTGAAATCTATGGGCTTAACCCATAAACTGCGCTTGAAACTGTCTTGCTTGAGTGAAGTAGAGGTAGGCGGAATTCCCGGTGTAGCGGTGAAATGCGTAGAGATCGGGAGGAACACCAGTGGCGAAGGCGGCCTACTGGGCTTTAACTGACGCTGAAGCACGAAAGCATGGGTAGCAAACAGGATTAGATACCCTGGTAGTCCATGCCGTAAACGATGATTACTAGGTGTGGGGGGTCTGACCCCCTCCGTGCCGCAGTTAACACAATAAGTAATCCACCTGGGGAGTACGGCCGCAAGGTTGAAACTCAAAGGAATTGACGGGGGCCCGCACAAGCAGTGGAGTATGTGGTTTAATTCGAAGCAACGCGAAGAACCTTACCAGGTCTTGACATCCGTCTAACGAAGCAGAGATGCATTAGGTGCCCTTCGGGGAAAGGCGAGACAGGTGGTGCATGGTTGTCGTCAGCTCGTGTCGTGAGATGTTGGGTTAAGTCCCGCAACGAGCGCAACCCTTGTTTCTAGTTGCTACGCAAGAGCACTCTAGAGAGACTGCCGTTGACAAAACGGAGGAAGGTGGGGACGACGTCAAATCATCATGCCCCTTATGACCTGGGCCACACACGTACTACAATGGCTGTAAACAGAGGGAAGCAAAGCCGCGAGGTGGAGCAAAACCCTAAAAGCAGTCCCAGTTCGGATCGCAGGCTGCAACCCGCCTGCGTGAAGTCGGAATTGCTAGTAATCGCGGATCAGCATGCCGCGGTGAATACGTTCCCGGGCCTTGTACACACCGCCCGTCACACCATGGGAGCCGGTAATACCCGAAGCCAGTAGTTCAACCGCAAGGAGAGCGCTGTCGAAGGTAGGATTGGC
>QFCE01002700.1_pt1 | contig 54859 bp, 49 predicted proteins | sample 5346091 | NCBI WGS metagenome assembly QFCE01 (sample SAMN09062252, study PRJNA434731) | Human gut metagenome, whole genome shotgun sequencing project. | isolation source: stool timepoint A chromium assembly | host: Homo sapiens | collected 2015
AGCAGTACTACCGTCTCCACATGCACCGTACCTGGGAACATATCACATGCCTTCACTTTCTTGACTTCGTATCCCCGTTCACCCAGCCATTTTACATCTCTTGCCAGGGTTGCAGAATCACAGCTTACATACACAATACGTTCAGGTTTCATCTTTACCATGGTCTCCAGTGCAGCAGTGTCACAGCCTTTACGGGGTGGATCAACGACGATCACATCTGCGTAGATACCTTCTTTTTCGTATTTTTCTGGAAGGACTTCTTCTGCTTTTCCAACAAAGAATTCTGCATTTTCAATGCCATTCAGTTTTGCGTTCTGGCGGGCATCATCGATAGCCTGCGGTACGATCTCCACTCCATAAACCTTGCCTGCCTTCTGCGCCAGGAAAAGGGAAATAGTTCCGATTCCACAGTAGAGATCCCACACGGTCTCATTACCTTTCAGATCTGCATATTCCAGCGCCGTCTCATAAAGCTTCTTTGTCTGCACCGGATTTACCTGATAAAAAGAAAGCGGCGAGATCTGATATTTAATATTTCCAATGTAATCTGTAATATAATCCTGTCCCCACACAAAGATCATCTCTGTTCCCATGATCACATTGGTATTTTTTGTATTTACGTTAATCGTAATGCTGGTCATGCCCGGCACTTCCCGCAGGGAATCCACCAGTTCGGTAAGCTTCGGCATAGTCCTTCCATTCAGGATCAGACAGACCATCACCTCACCTGTGGTAAATCCTTTTCGGATCAGCACATGACGCAGCAGACCTTTTCCACTGACCTCATCATAGGTAGAGATATGATATGTTTTCAAATGATCCAAGATTTTCTCCAGAATCACTTTATTCTCTTCCACACCCAGCCAGCATTCCGTACAGGGGATGATGTTGTGAGAACGGGCAGCATAAAATCCAGTCACCGGATTGCCCTCTTTATCCGTTCCAAAGGGAAACTGTGCTTTGTTGCGGTACCTCCACGGATCATCCATTCCTATGATCTCCGGCTTTGCAAGATCGGTGATGCCTCCGATCCGGATCAGATGATTCCATACCTTTTTCGCCTTAAAATCAAGCTGTGCTTCATAGGTCATGGCCTGCAGCTGACATCCTCCGCACTGGCGGGCAAATGCACATCTTGATTCCGTCCGCTCTGGTGACGGATCCAGTACCTGCATCAGTCTGGCATAACCATAACTCTTCTTCATCTTCATGACCTTCGCCTGTACCCGGTCTCCCGGCACCGCATCCTTCACAAAGATCGCCATGCCATCAACCTTGCCGATGCCCTCTCCATCAACACCAAGATCCTCTATTGTCAACTCAATCAAATCGTCCTTTTTCATCCTCTAACATCCTCATAAAATTCAAAATTTAATCGCACATTTACGAATATAACCATGCGCCTATTATAATATAATTTTCCCCTCCCGCCAATACGAACCGCAAAATCCCAAGTTATAAAACCTTCTAAAATATATAACCAACTCTATACTTAACTCAACCCTGACATCCATCGCAAAGTCAAAGGGGCTGTCCACCATCTAACACAATTACACAAACAAAAAAATCTTCCACAGGTTAATACCCCCAAAAAACTAAAAAGAATCTCCGCCAGCTAACACATATAACCTACGCTGTATGACTTGGAGCGGACAACGGAAGATGGTATACCGACTGGAACGAACATCTATGATGTCCGTTCAAAGGCGGTATGGCAACTTACTTTGTCCGATACACGTCATACGAGTTGTTATTGTGTCAGATGACGGAGATTCTATGTTATGTTTGATCGTGTTAACCTGTGGAAGATCCTGCACTCTATTTACTTGTTTTACGAATATTTGACTCAAACAGTCGGTTATATCCCAGCCATCCCTGATTCTCTCCAGCTCCGGCAAGGATCTCGATCATGGTCTCCATATGCGCATCCGTATTATCTGCAAAATTCAGTGCCACTGCTTCCAGCAGTGCCGGTTTCTTCGGCGATCCGTATTCCAGTTCCCCATGATGAGCCAGAATACAATGCTTCAGCTCATTTTCCAGTTTCACAGGAAAGTTCGGAATCTTTCCTGCCTGGTCACCGACGATCTGTGCACCAATCATAATATGTCCCAACAGCTGTCCGGCATCCGTATAATCATTTTCCGGAAATGGTGACAGTTCATATACTTTTCCGATATCATGGAAGATTGCCGCTGTGATCAGCAGATCTGCATTGATCATCGGATAATTATGAATATAATAATCGCACAGTTTTGTTACACTCAAAGTATGCTCCAGCAGTCCTCCCACAAACCCATGATGAACGGTCTTCGCCGCACTGCTGAACTTGAATGCTTTTGCAAATTCCTGATCATCAACAAATACATTTTTCAGAAGCTTTGACAGATATGGATTGCTGACCCGGTTGATAAATCCCAGCAATTCCTTATACATCCCTTCAATGTCTTTGCTGCTGACCGGAAGGTAATCCTTTGGATCATACTCTCCTTCTCTGGCCTTTCTCGCCCGCTTCACATTCAGCTGTGGCTGTCCTTGGAACATAGTCACATCGGCCACAATATCCACATAGTCCAGACTATCGAAATCATCGATCCCGCCAGAATTCGGATCCCAGATCTTACCGTCTACAGTTCCTGTTTTATCTTGAAAGATCAGATTCTCATACGGCTTTCCTGCTTTTGTCAAAGCACTCTGTCTGGTCTTGCACAGATAGATGCCTGAGATCCGATCACCTTCACGTAAGCTTTCAATATATTTCATCATTACACTCCCTCATTTTACTACTGTAACACCTTTAATGTTACGGATGCCTGCAGATCCTGATAGCCGCTGGCATCTGCACGTTTATAACGCACATCCACAGTCTGTCCACTGGAACACTTCAGCAATGTGGCCACGATATCCTTCAGATTTACAATTGCCTGACCATTGATCTCCGTGATGATATCACCTGGCTGAATACCTGCTGTGATCGCCGGAGAATCCAGTGACACTTCTGATACATAGACTCCAATCGGAATATTTTCCTGCTCTGAAATAGATGTCGTAACATCTGCGCCCACAATTCCCATATAGACAATATCCTGATTATTGGACAGATGCTCGATCAGATCCTTCACGTCAGAGATCCCGTAAGCCTGAATCGTATTGTCCTGTCCTTCAACCTCTGTCTTTTCCTGCAACAGTCCAATGATCTTACCACTCCAGTCCGCCACTACGCCGCTTCCATTACTGGATTTCAGAATATCCGTAGTCAGGATATTATAGGAACTGTCATAGAGTTCTGCGGTCTGCGTTACAGATGTCAGGTTTCCAAACAGCAAAGAGCCATTGCTTCCAGTGGGATTGCCCACAACGATCACCGGCTGTCCGCTGCGCAGGGATTTGGATGAGCCCAGTTCTGCATAAGAGATCACCTCTCTGGTGCTGCTGTCTACATCACTCAAATTCACACTGACCACTGCCAGTCCTGTATTACTGTCATATTTTTTCAGCGTACCGGCTGCTTCTGTATGATCATAAAAACGGACCTTCAGATCTCCGTCCTTTACTTTCTCATGCTCTGTCAGGATCAGAAGTTCCATTCCATTGTCACCAATGATCAATCCCGCCGCAGATTTATGACTGGTCAGCGCCTCATCAAACCAATCAGTATCCGTTTTGACCGCAGAAATATCAACCAGGCTTCTTGACACCTGATTTCCAATCTGCATCAGCTGCTGATACATCTTTTCATAATCCTTCAGTTCCATGCTGACAGTCTCTGTAATATAGACCGGGGATTCATCTTCAGCCTTATTGTCTGTCTCTGAATCGACCGTCTCCTCTGGAATCTGAATTTCCTGAATCTCGTTTTTCTCCATCCGGTTATTGATCCGCGGCAATGCCAGCGCCCAAATCAGAAGCGCTGTTCCTCCAAACAAAGCCCCGCCAAGAATACACCGGAGAGCTTTTTTTACCAACGGATTGGCATAGACAGGTTTTTCTTTGATCTTCTCCTGCATAAATGAAAATCCGCTGTTTTTCTCCTTATCTTCTTCCATAGGTCCCTCCGTCTGCTTGTTCCCCATTATACTATTTTTCCTTTTCCCTGTCCATAAGTTCCGCTTTTCATTCCGCTGTAAATGGGGTAAAATGAATAAGACAGTAAAAGGAGATACAACAGATTTATGAACCAAAAAGCATTAAAAACACTGGAATTTGATAAAATTATTCATATATTGACTGCTCACGCAGCTTCCGAAGGCGCCAAGGAGATGTGCCGGAAACTGGTTCCCTATGATAACATCAATGATGTGGAACGGGCACAGCGTGAGACGGCAGATGCGCTTCGCCGTGTGTACCGCAAAGGAAGCGTTTCCTTTGGAGGGATACGTGACATTCGTGGCTCTCTGAAACGTCTGGAGATCGGAGGCATTCTTGGAATGGGAGAATTACTCCAGATCATGTCACTGTTGGAAACTGCCGGAAAGATCCGACAATATGGACAGCGGGAGGCTGATGATACCAGCCGTGATTCTCTGGATGAATCCTTTGAATTTCTGGATCCGGTTCCGACCCTGGCTTCTGAGATCCGCCGCTGCATTCTGGCTGACGATGAGATGGCTGATGATGCCAGCTCTGCACTTTTGCAGATTCGCAGATCCATGCGCCAGATGAATGACAAGGTGCATAATACCCTGAACTCCATGGTAAACGGATCTGCCCGTTCTTATCTGCAGGATCCGGTGGTCACCATGCGAGATGGCAGATATTGTCTGCCGGTAAAGGCGGAACACAGAAGTCAGGTTCCCGGTATGATCCATGACCAGAGTTCTACCGGTTCTACTTTATTTATCGAGCCTATGGCGGTTATTAAGTTAAATAATGATTTCAAAGAACTTCTGATGAAGGAACAGCAGGAGATTGAAAAGATCCTGTCTGTGCTCAGTGAAAAAGCAGCCGCTGTTACCGAGATCCTGGCAGAAGATTATCGGATCCTGACAGCACTGGATTTTATTTTTGCCCGCGCCATGATGGCAAAGGATATGAAAGCCACCCGGCCGATCTTCAATACGGATCGCCAGATCCACATTAAAGATGGCCGTCATCCACTGCTGGACCCGAAAAAGGCAGTTCCCATTACCGTGCGTCTGGGAGATGATTTTGATCTGCTGATCATCACCGGTCCCAATACAGGTGGTAAGACGGTCTCATTAAAGACGGTCGGACTTTTCACACTGATGGGACAGGCTGGTCTCCATATTCCGGCATTTGAAGGCTCCAGACTTGCGGTGTTCGACCAGGTATATGCAGATATCGGTGATGAGCAGAGTATTGAGCAGAGCTTAAGTACTTTCTCTTCCCATATGACTACCATCGTCTCTATATTAAAGGAAGTAACTTTGAACTCCCTGGTTCTCTTTGACGAGCTTGGTGCCGGTACTGATCCGACCGAGGGTGCAGCTCTTGCCACCTCCATTCTGGATCACCTGCACAGACAAGGTATCCGTGCTATGGCTACCACTCACTACAGCGAGCTGAAGGTCTATGCTCTCTCCACCGAAGGTGTAGAAAATGCCTGCTGTGAATTTGATGTAGAATCTTTGCGTCCTACTTACCGGCTTCTGATCGGAATTCCCGGAAAGAGTAATGCCTTTGCTATTTCCTCCCGTCTGGGACTGGAAGATTTTCTCATCGAGGATGCGAAAAAGAGGATCAATGCTCAGGATGTAAGCTTTGAGGATATGATGGCAGAGCTGCAGGACAGCCGGGTGAAACTGTTAAATGAGCAGGAAGAGATCACCCGCTACAAATCTGAGATCCGAACTCTTCGGGATGCTCTGCAGAAGAAGCAGGATCGGATCGATGAGCGCAAGGAAAAGATTCTGAGCGATGCTGCTGCACAGGCGAATGCGATTTTACAGGAAGCAAAAGATTATGCTGACGAGACTATGAAGAATTTCCACAAGTTTGGAAAAGCTTCAATCTCTGTCAAGGATATGGAGGCAGAGCGTGCCCGTCTGAGAGAGAAGATCAAGGAAAATGACTCCCGCACCGCCAAGGCTGCTCCAAAACCGAAGAAAAAGCTGAAAGCAGCAGCCCTTCATATTGGTGACCGGGTCCGTGTCCTGAGCCTGAACCTGGAAGGTACGGTCAGCACACTTCCGAATCCAAAGGGAGACCTGTTCGTACAGATGGGAATTCTCCGTTCACAGGTCAACATCAACGATCTGGAATATATCGGAGAAGCAGAAAATCTGCAGAAAGGCATAACAACCGGAGGCGGAAAGCTTCGGATGTCCAAGTCAGCAGCGGTCAGCACCGAGATCAATCTGATCGGCATGACCGTAGATGAGGCGATCGCCCATCTGGATAAATATCTGGATGATGCGTATCTGGCTCATGTTCCAAGCGTACGGATCGTCCACGGAAAAGGTACCGGTGCACTTCGCACTGCCGTTCATCAGTATCTGAAGCGATGTAAACACGTAAAAACCTTTCGTCTGGGAACCTTCGGTGAAGGAGATGCCGGCGTAACCATTGCAGAATTCAAATAAAAGGAGATGCTCTCATGCCAGCAAAACAAAAAATTCTCATCGTAGATGATGATACCAATATAGCAGAACTGATCTCCCTGTATCTGACTAAAGAATTTTATCAGGTACAGATCGTGGAGGACGGTGAGCAGGCACTTCAGGTCTTTGACACCTTTCAGCCAAATCTGGTCCTTCTGGATCTGATGCTTCCGGGCATGGATGGTTATCAGGTGTGCCGGGAACTGAGAAGCCGTTCCAACACACCGATCATTATGCTTTCTGCCAAAGGCGAAGTATTTGACAAAGTACTTGGTCTGGAACTGGGCGCAGATGATTATATGATCAAGCCCTTCGACTCCAAAGAACTGGTTGCCAGAGTCAAAGCGGTTCTCCGCCGGTTCCAGCCTTCCAGGACCGATGAGGCTCCAACTACCAAAATCGTACAGTACCCGGATCTGATCATCAATCAGTCCAACTATTCCGTTATTTATCAGGGAAATTCCATTGATATGCCGCCCAAGGAACTGGAACTCCTCTATTTCCTCGCCTCTTCACCCAATCAGGTATTTACCAGAGAACAGCTTCTGGATCATATCTGGGGTTATGAATACATTGGTGATACCAGAACCGTCGATGTGCATATCAAGCGTTTAAGAGAAAAAATCAAAGACCACCCGGCATGGCGTCTTGCCACAGTCTGGGGCATCGGTTATAAATTCGAGGTGAAATAATGCACCTGTCGTTAAATGTAAAATTCATATTGGCCTATATTGCATTTGCCATTTTAAGCTTTGTGGGAATCTCTACGCTGACTTCCAGGCTGATGCTGGACAATGCCACCCGGACACGTGCTTCTTCCTTTTATCAGGAAGGTGTCTACCTGTCCAACCAATATGTGGAGACTTATTTTGACGAGGAGACTACCAAGGGAACCGTATCCCGTATTCAGACACAGCTCTCTTCCCTGAGCGTTTATCTGAATGCACATATCTGGCTGGTGAGTCGCGAGGGCGAGATCATGATCGACTCCACCCCCAGTTCTTCCTATACTCATCAGGTGATCCCGGGATTCACATCCGTGCTTCCCAGCGGCACTTACTATACTACGAATAATTTCTTCGGTATGTTTAAAGAAAATACCTTAAGCGTGCTCATTCCTGTCACCCACAATTATCATGTGCGTGGCTACATCGTGATCTATACACCCATGTCTTCTGTGATCCATCAGAAAGAGGGATATCTGATGGCTGTATATATCACCATGATCTATCTCATGGTACTGGGTCTGTTATTTGCTATTGCCAACTGGCTTATCGTCTACCGGCCTCTCCGGAAGCTCAAAAAAGCCAGTGCCGAATATGCCGCAGGTAATTTTGACTATCCCATCGTCACAGATCGGACAGATGAACTGGGATCCCTTGCACGGACCATGAATTTTATGGCCAGTTCATTAAAAGATTCCGATGAAGACCAGCGAAAGATGATCTCAAATATTTCCCATGATTTCCGTTCGCCGCTTACTTCCATCAAAGGCTATATTGAAGCCATGCTGGATGGAACGATTCCACCGGAGATGCAGGAGAAATATCTGAACATTGTTCTTCGGGAAACCGAACGACTGACTGGACTGACCAGCGGCCTTCTGACTCTGAACTCCATGGATGGCAAGCAGAACCGGCTGACAAGATCAAATTTTGATATCAATGCTGTGATCAAAAATACAGCTGCTTCCTTTGAAGGCACCTGCACAGCCAAACATATTACCATTGATCTTCTGTTTTCCGACTGGCACTCCTATGTAAATGCCGATATGGGAAAGATCCAGCAGGTGCTCTATAACCTGATCGACAATGCGATCAAGTTCAGTCATCCGGATTCCAAGATCACCATTGAGACCACGTCCAAATATGAGAAAGTGTTTGTCTCTGTCCGTGATACAGGTATCGGAATCCCCAAAGACAGTCTGAAAAAAATATGGGAACGTTTCTACAAGACAGATCTGTCCAGAGGAAAAGATAAGAAAGGAACCGGACTTGGCCTGTCCATCGTGAAAGAGATCATTCAGCTTCACGGAGAAAATATCAATGTAGTCAGCACCGAAGGGGTTGGCACAGAATTCATCTTCTCCCTTAGCAAAGTGGAAGAACAGGCAAATGCGCATCCGTAGAATCATCTTGCAACACGTAAAGATCCTCCCTGTCACTGCGATACATTCACAGTGACAGGGAGGATCTATCGTTACTCTTCTTCTTTTTTTCTACGTCTCATGATCACCACAATACCGATCAATGCCAGTATGATCAGCAGCATCAGCATGAATACCGGCTGATTATCACCAGTCTGCGGGGACAACAAGGACTGCAGTGGAGTTCCATTCTGTGTTCCACCAGCTGTGCCTGCATCAGAAGAGGATCCATGATGATGTGATCCTCCGGATGGCTTCGGATGTCTGATGGTAAAACTCAGCTCCGGAGCTTTGTTCCCGTCACTGCGCTTTACACCTGTTCTGATAATAATATCATCATTACCATTCTGCAGTACATAATTCTCTATGGTATAGACCTGTTTGTCATAATCCTTTTTATCGGAAGTGACTACCTGTGATAACTGATATTTATATGTATCTACCGTATTATAAGTAATGACCAGATCCTTACTTTCGTTTCCATTTAATGTAAACCGGTAACTGTCCCCGCTGCTTCCTACCGGCATAGGTGCACCCGTCGTCAATGCTTTTAATTCATATTCGAATTTTTCTGATGTACCATTCGGTGAACCTGTCACTGTCTGTTTCACTGTCAGAGTCGCATCTTTTACCAGGCTTGCAGCATCCACTCTGCCAGGGACGAATCCACATAATAAAATTGCTAATGCCAGAAACAGCACTGTTTTTCTTCCTCTGTATTTTCTACTTCTCACATGCATACCCCTGTCAGTTCTTTCGTCTCGTATTTCTTCCTGTTCTCATCACCGCGATCAATATGAGAATACTGATCAGCAGCAATAACATAACACCTAAACTTTTTGCACTGGTCTTCCAGAAGACCTTCCAATCTATCCGGTCAACCTGCTGGACTTCTTTTTTCTCCGGGATCACCTGATAAGTATCCTCATATGTCTGTGAGGTCAGTCTCCCGATCAAAAGATGTCTTCCATTCGTAATGTTCTCCGTACAGGTGGACATGACCACCAGCCGGTCTTCCTCTGTTATATCAATATCGCGATACCACATGGCTTTTTCGCGAATCTCCTGCAGATATCTCATTCTGGCATCGGTCGTATCTACCGGTGTCACATACAGATCTGTATTGTATGCATCTACTTCCAGAAATGCAAACAACTCCAATCCATAATTCTTGCCATCTGCAAAGATATTTCCATAGAGATGGCTGTCTGCAAACGGATCACTCAGATATTTATCCAGATCACCAAACATAGCTCCGCCATCCATATGATGTCCATATAAAATGGTATTAAAATCTGTAAATTCTCTCTGATTGACACAGTCCATAAATATAGAACCGGACATCCTGTAATTGCCTTCAGGATCTCTCATCAGATAGACACTGTTGTCAGCACCGCGGACCACCGGATAATCCACATGTGTTCCGTAGATGGTGATCCAGCCACACACATCGCTATTCTTCGCCTGAAGCTCCTCAAAGCTCAGAGAATCTTCTTCTGTGGGGCGATATACTTCATAATGCTGCGGCATAGCATCCTGTTCCAGCACATAACTGTCCCCGATTCCATACGTTCCGTAGCAAAACAAACACACCAGAATGACCATCAGAATCCAGCTCAGTATTTCATTGCAAATATCTATGACCCGATACACAGTCGCATATTCTGTCTTCTGACCTTTCATCCTGCCGTTACTTCCGTCTCCTTCTCCTGCGTCTGCAAAACCACTGATCTGCCAGACATATCAATGTAAGCACAAACAACAGTAAAAATAATGCGGTCTTCCAGCCGGGCAGAAGATCTCTCCAGCCCTTTGCCTTGTCTGCTGATCCATAATCCGGCTGCGCCGGATCCTCCACCGCATAAGTGTCTTCATAGACCTGATCTGTGAGTCTCGCCACCAGAATATCCCTTCCGTTGGTGGACTCTGCTGAACATGTGGACAACAATACAATCCTGTCGTCATCCGCCAGGACAAGATCACGCAGATACACTGCATGATCGCGGATGGCTTCCAGATAGGATTGCCTGCCCGCTTCCCCTACACCAGTCTGAAAGATAGAACTATCATAGGCGTCTGCCTCCAACAATCCGAAGATCTCCAGACCGTAGTCTCGATTCTGTATATACATATTGCCATATGGATGGCTGTCAAAGAAGGATTGCTCCTTGAATTCCTTGATGCTTCCAAACATTACGTTCGGAACCATATTGTGGCCATACAGGATCGTGTTGAAATCCTGAAAATCCGGGTCACAGGAAGCATCTGCAAAGATCGCTCCTGTGAGGGAATAGGTACCTTCTGCACTCTTGTTGATGTACTCCCAGTTATCCTCTCCCTGTACCACCGGATAATCAATGGGTGTGCCATACACTGTGATCCAGCCAATCACATCTTCATTCAGTGCCTGCAGCTCCGCAAATCCCAGCGTGTCCTCCTGCGGCTTATATACAGCGTACTGCTCTGCCGTGGCCTCCTGTGCTAAGTTCTGCGAATCCCACAGTGCATAACACCCATAAGCAAGACCCAGAAGCAGCAGCAGAATCAATCCATTATCAAGTATGCTATTAATCAGTCTGACAGCCCTGCTGATGCCTCTGTGTTCCTTCATGCTACTTATCTCTCGTTCATTCTTCTTCTACTCTTAACAGCAACGATTGCTACGAATGCTGCCATTGCCATTACGATCATCATAACGAATGGGAAGTTGTTAACGATAATACCGGTTACGGCGATATCTCTGTAATCATTTGTATATTCAACTGCATTCTTTTTCTGTCCAATGGTACCTGTAACAAGTAAATCAGCACCACGTTTAACAGTAGATACTGTTGCACTTGTTGCATTAAACTGTGCTGATGCACTTGCCAACCAGTTAGCTTTTCCTGTTTCTGTAACTTTTGCTACAGATCCTGCGTAACACTTTTTAACAAGAATTGATTCGCCAACATCTAATGTGATATCCGTCTTTTCTGCGCCATATGCTACATCACCCAATTTAGTAGCTTTCCCATTTTTATATGTATATAATTCATATGTCTCAGATCCGCTGATAAAGTTCGGTGCCTCCACTGACAATGTGTACTTAAAAGTTTTATCAGACTGTTTTGAACCATCCCCAGTAACCTCTTTATAGGAAACTAAGAATGCATATGTAGTATCGTCTGATGGATCAGGCGTACTACTACCACCACCTGCATACGCATTTAATTTGTTGGAGAAAACCATTTCACTATATTTTCCAGTATCTGTTCCTGGTGTAGCATCAATCTTTTTACCAGTTGGATTTCCTGACTTGTCTGCTTCCTGTACTCCTATTCCCTTTATATACAGATTCTTTGTCGTGGTATCCTGAGCTACATAAATAGAAACAACATAATTTTTTGTAGAAAGAACAGCATTATCAGTAGCCTTATTAGCAAAGTTAATAGTACTCTGACCATTAGTGAGCGGAGCCTGAGTTACAATATATACATACTTTCCTGTAACCAGATCTGCATTCTTCGTTAAGGCCGTAGAAAAATCTGCAAGGAAATTGTTGCTCTCCTTTTTATAAATTTTAGTTGTGCCATTCTCAGTATAAGTATCTGAATTAGTAAATTTAACTGTTTGCGCATTTATAGAAGGCATATTCTGCTTTTGCATTCCTTCTGGTGCTGTTGTAGGCGCAAAATTGAACTTAAATGAACTGTCTGGCACAGTTACCCCTTGTCCCATTGTATACTCAACTGTCAATGCGGCTCTTGGAGTATCTCCATAATTCCACTCGCCTGCTGCTGCATTCACCGGCGCCACGGTTCCGAGACTCATTGCACCAACAAGAACCAATGATGCGAAAAGTCTGCTGATTTTTTGTAAGGTTTTCTTTTTCATCTTTTTTCTCCTTTTTTGTTTTTTATTTAACATCCCTCGTAATGCCTGTTTATGAAGGATCATTAACAGTTTTATCAGATCAGAATCCCCGGCGGCGTACGATGGTCATGACTTTTCCTAATGTGTCATGCACATCTACCGCGCCATATACTCGGCTGTCCGACGCATTCTCCCTGCTGTCACCCAGCACGAAGATCTGCCCTTCCTTCAGCTCCATTGGAAACTCCACTCCCGTGTCGTACCGTTGGGTCTGTTCATAGATCTCTTGCTCCTGCTGCAGAGCCCCGTTGATCATCAGACCTTCTTCTGTAATATCCACCACATCTCCTGCGGTGGCTACCACTCTTCGAACCTGCTCATGCCCTTGATATCTGAGCACTACCAGATCCGATGCGGTATATTCCTTCTCCAGGCGGTAGTAGAAGACCAGGTCTCCATCCTTCACCGCCGGGAGCATGGCATTCTCCGAATATCGGAGAACGCCAAATACAAATGTAAATACAACTACAAATGCGGCCGCAATCGCCACAATCTTCAATAGAAGATAGAGAATCTCGCGAAGGACACTACCCACTACCGATTCTTGTGGAACCGATATCTCTTCTGGTGCCCCCATCTATAATCTCCTCCTTCTCTTCAACATCAGAGCGGAAGCTCCAAGCATAACTACGGCTGCTGCCAGACCAACGATTGGTAATGTCTTGCTGTTCAGACCATCGGAAATACCGGTGACTACGATATTCTGCGTATGTGTGAAAATCAACCCATTCGAAGTTTCATTTATCAGGAGATTACTACTTGTATGATATCCTTCACCTGTTTGCTGTTCCACTTTAAATCCTTTTGTCCTAGAATAAACATTGATACCATACTTTAATCTTTCCACCTTTAACTGTATTGTCTGATTTGGTTTCAAAGATAATTTAGCTTCTCCCTTTGCATCTGTCGTAATCTGAGTTATTGTAGGTGCCGAAGCATCTGAACCACTTACAGTTCCTGGAACACATTCAATTGTCGTATTTGCGATTGGATTATCATCACTTTGATCCTCAAGTATTGTAACAATATATTCATAACTTTGTTCCTTGTTAACTCCATCTCCTTGGACCTTCTGTGTAATAGTGAACACCGGATTCTTCCACATAGGATAGAATTTTGTCGGTTCGTTTATCGATAGTGTACGCAAGTTTACTTCTTTCTTTGCTGAATCTAACGCATCATACCAGTATCTGAATGCTGCTGTATTTTTCAATCTGGGGTCAGATGGAACCTTCGCTTTTTCTCCCTTCAGACAAATAGTATGTGCAAATGCTCCTCCTGACACATTAAAATATCCTGTAGAACCATCATTATTTCTGGAAGCATCATATACAACAGGCATGAATTCATACTTTGAAATATTTCCATATCCATCCTGCACAAAGACATACAATGTCTTCAACTTAGAATAGGCATACCCCAAATCTGTACTTTTCGCCGTTATACTATATGTTCCATCTGATTTTCTTGTAATTTCAGTATATGTTACTGAAGAAGACGAATCCCACGGGTTCTTGTCACTGGTAGTCCATCTCACTTTCGCATAATTCTTATTTGTATTAATATAGCTGGTCGCATTGGCGACATAGTCAATATCTGTAATATCAGAAGTTCCATCATTCTCTGCCTTCTGAGCAACATCAGTAAAACCAGCAGTCAAATCGTAAGTAGCATTCTCTGTTGATGTGGCTTTGCCTAATAATGTCAAATCTGGAATTAATTTGTCTTTATCAATCTTCGGTCCTTTCGTATCCAGCAAGAACTTACTCCAGTTACCGGCTATATCTCTTGCATATATGAAGTAATTCTTGTTTGATTCAAATGGTAGCTGCGCTGTTTTAATGTGTATTATCGGCGATGCACTGGTTGAACTAATCTTCTTTCCATTGATATCTGTAAATGTAACGCCTGCGCTAAGTTGATTGTAAGTTTTTAATTGTATATCGCCTTCCTTAGTGTTATACACATAATCATAGACTCCGTCTTTCTTCTGCACGTCCTGTGAACTCAGGTACACCTGAACCCCCTCCGGATATGCTCCATTTGATGCATCATTGAGTGTAATACCTTTTTTATCAATAGCATCCCGATCAGGATCTCTCAGATAAATATCTATACATGCTTTCAGACTATCTGTTCCATTCAAACTCACGCCAGAGGATTTCACCTGATAGACCTGTGGTGCATATTCATCTTTACGAAGAACAATCTGGGACGAATTGCTGTCGCCAACCTTCAAATAGTATCTCTGGTCTGCGATCCAAGTATAATCGTCTAATTTTGCATTAGCTGCACTGTTAAATTGAAGTAACGGATATTCTACTGTTCCCTTATGTTTAGGTTGTAAAGTTGTCGCTATTTTTAATGTGTCTCCACTATAATCTCCCTGAACAATCAATGGTCTTCCATTTCTAGCTTTGACATAATCATAATTAATATCCAACTCTGCATCATTTCCATACAGCTTACCAAAGCTTTTAATTGTACGTAAGGAAGCATTTTCCGGAAGCCAATCGAGATTTAAAGTACTTTTATCATCCAGCCAAACATGTGCCATTCTTCCAGATGTTCCTGCTCCAATTCCTCCTACAACACCAACTGCATGATCTCCCAACTTTAAGCTTGCATTCTGATTAACATTGATTCTACTGAAATCTTTTAAGTATATATCCTTTTCAGACGATGTCCTCACAGTTCCGTTAATATCTATCGTATCTTTTAAAAGAGAACTATTGCGAGAACCTTCACATGTATCAGTAATGACTATTGTTCCTGATAACGTTGTTCCTGCGCTTCTCGTTCCCGATAAATACGGTGTCTGAAAACAAATTTGAGAATCCTGTACACTTAACCAGTAATTTCCTTTAATCTTATTTGCAACTCCTGGATATGATGGTTTAACTTTTGCATCACAGTTTTTGATTGTAACCTGCAATGTATTTACTACACCTGAGTTGGCCGGATCTACCGTAATCGGGTCAGCACTTGGATTTCCAGAACTTGTATATCCCATACAGGAATCCAGTTTGATTGTAGTTATGCCCGCTTTCATAGTCGTCCCGTATTCTCCATTCGCAAGCACCGTATGTATTCCGGAACAGTTGAATAATGACACAGTAAAATCATTTGATCCAAAACCTGAACTTGATGGACCTCCGGCATCAATTGAAACAATTCCATATCTACTGCCGAAATTACAATTATTAATTGTCAGATTATGTCCATTGGCATAAAACTTATAAGCACCATCTGATTGATCGGCATCACCACGAATTGTAAAATTCTTCCACGTTAACGAATCAAATGTCGGATATATTCTGCTCCAACGATAACTTTGTGACGCCGTATCCCCCGCGGAAATCTGTCCTCCTGCAATCCACCCATTATCTGTTATCATTGTAATAATTACTTTTTTTCCTGTACCTAAGGCATCATTGAAAGCAGTAACGTCTGCATCGCGAAGAATATAACTGGCACGTAATGCAATTGTATATGTGCCTGCAGACTTACTATTTAATGTTTTGATAATATCAGACAACGTATTATACTGTGCCAATGCCGTTCCCGATGTGGTGTCTCCACTATATAATGAAATGCTTCTTGCAGTGGTATTATAAACTCTTATCAATTTCCCCTTAATTGCGAAAGTATCTCCCACCGCACTAGTAAATACTTTGTTCAATAAATTCACATCATATGGAATATTTTCCATATAAATACAACCTCTTGCATTAGCTAATACTCCGGCAGGCAGACTTGCTGCTGCATCAATAGATACCTTGTAATTATCACTGCCACTTAGATACATATCATATATATGAATTGCATTCGTTGACATATTACTAGTTGATGAAGCACTCGTTCCGCTAAACACTCTCAGGCTATTATTATATGTATATGATGTAATCGTTGCATAATATTGCCTGAACCAATATCCATCATATGAATCGTTCACAGAGTTTAAATCACATCTATATATAGAAAGGTTTCCTCGCGTGGATAAGTCAGGTTGATATGATGCTGTTGGCGCATTTCTTTTTGGTGTTGTTGTATTATTTACTGCATTCACCGCTTCCATATAGTTAGTATAAGATGAATTATACTGCATATGTCCAAAATTCAACTCAGATGCCACTGAGCAATCTGACAATTTCATATCATCCCACCCAAACACATTACAGACTAAAATCCGATCATATACAGAATTCGGGTTCTTCGAAATACTTATATACCTGGTTCCGCTGACTTTTCCACTAGCTGAATAACTTCCTATATTATTCACTGTTCTGGCGGTTATATTTTCAAATATCAATTTTGCATTTCCAGTAATACTTCTATCGGCTGAAACAAACCATGTTCCAGATTCAGCTAAATAGTTTCCAGAGATATTTACTGTAACATTTCCTTTTACGTTTCCTTTCGCTCCCCAGAAGGCACCTCCTGCATTTTCAGCATTTAAAATATTTTTAGTAGAATCATATTTACATATAGAAACATTTTCCATATTCACGGTAACATTTCCGGTTTGAGCTGTAGTGTTGTAAGGTTTCCCAGATCCATATATATTTCCATATATTACAGAATCCTTAATATTTAACTCAATATCACCAACCGCATTATCATATGTCCCACCATATATCCTCTTGATAGGCGTTGAAACAGTTGTCTCTATTTTTTCCAAAGTTAAACTATAATTTTTGCTACTATTATTTGAATTGAAACCACCACCATTAATAGCTGTTACTGCAGATAAAAATTTCACTTCAACAAAGCTGGTATCATTCTGATTTCCATAGAACTCCAAACCATTTCCATCCACATTAATATGGGTAAAATACGGATCATAACCCGAAAAGTAAACATAGCTTGAGTTCGGAAATGTTAGTGTATTCCAGCTCTGATAAGACGTACTTATATCATAATTTACTGCACCGGTAAATATGATTGTTGGTCTGTTTGTTGTTCTTTTTCCTAATTTTCCTCCTGTGCGATCGGATGTTCCAAGTGCATTTATATCAGCTGTATCTGCTGTATAGTCATCCAGTAATGTAATCTTAAATGATGCTGAACTTGTATCTTTACTAATTGCATCCAATGCATTAGCCAGCGTTCCATAGGCATGTCTTACCGTACCTTTGGTATCAGTCTGATTCGTACCACCCTGTACCAGGATGGACCACTTACCATTTTTTCCGGCACCAACACGCTGTACCACGGTCATATCCTGTGTCAGTGCAATCAGCTTTGCAAGTGCACTTGCATTTATACTCATCAATGCAATTCCATCATCCACTGCCGTAGCACTGACTTCGTTGATCTGATCTGCCGGGATCACATCGCCTTCGTTGATCTCAGTTCCGTCTGCATAGGACAGTACAATACCTGCCAGCTTTGCTACCTGCCAGCCGATCAGCGGATCGGTATCTTCCGGATCTGCTTCCGGGTCAAGCTGCACATCATCGGGCAGGGATACTGCCGGTGCTGCCAGGGTATCGCCAGTCACTGCCATCTGGGTGTAGCTGACATATTCTTCTTCTGATACAGCAGACTCTGTCAATGCCTGTGTATCCACTGCTGACTCATCTGTATCAGCAGACTCTGCATCCTTATCAGCCTGTTCGAGAAGCTTCTGGGTAGTCTCATCTGCCATTGCCTGATCTATCACTGCCGCACGTGCTTCTTCCTGCTGTTCTTCATCTGTATATTCTTCCGGAGCTTCGATCTTCAGTTCCTGGAATTTCGGCAGGTAGTAGCTGATCTCCACCGGCAGAACTGCATCAGCAGCAGACAGGTTCTCATCTGGCTCTTCCGTCGGCTGCTCTTCTGTAACTACAGTTTCCGGATCCTGCTCAGTCTTGTCTGCGTTATCTGTATTGTCCTGATCCTGTGCAGTCCCATCTGTGTTATCTGTATTGCCCGGATCCTGTGTAGTCCCGTCTGTAGTACCTGCATTGCCCGGATTCTGTGCAGGCTCTTCCGTAGTTTCCGGCTTCTTCTCTGTCTCTGACTCTTCCGTATGGTCTTCATCTGTATTCGTGGTTCCCGTTGAGTCTACCGTTGCATCTGCACTTTTATTTTCAGTCACTGCATCTTCTTTCAACGATTCCGAAGCCCACTGCTCGTCTGAACCTGCTGCAAATACGGATGGTTCTATCTGTGTAGAGGTAATCGCCAATATAAGAAAAAGTGTCACTATTCTTTTCACGATCTGTAAGGATTTTTTCTTTTGTTTTTTCATGTTCTTCTCCCTCTGCCTCCTGATCTATGTAATAAATAAAATTTTTGTAAAAAAGCCAATTTTTTCTTTAATTTACAATTTTTAAGGGGGGGGGAATAGATTATTTTGACATTTATATGGAATTTTTTGACATATGAAAAATTGTGATTCTGCTCCGCAAATGCGGAGCAGAAATTTGGGTCATTTTTTATTCAAATTGATTTTAACAAAATTGTTCTGAATAAAATATGCATGAATTCATGCATATTGCAAATTGAAAAAGTGCCCCTCAACATACTGCCAAGGGACACTCCTGATTATTCTTCTTTTTCTGCTTTTTATACCCGGTTATAATTGATCAGGCAGCCTTTCAGGATGATCTGGCGTTCTTCCTCTGTCATCTCACCTAACTTCAGCGTAAATTCTTTTAAGCCTCCATCTTTTACTACATAGGCTTTGATCTTAGATGCCGCATGTTTTACCAGATCTGCGATTCCCGGTACAAACAGATAATCACCATTGGTAAATGGAAGTTCACCTTCATCAATCAGGAATGGAAGCATACCCCAGTTAATCAGATTGGAGCGATAACGTTTGGTCGCATAGCTATTGGCAATATTTGCCCAGCCGCCCAGCACTTTCTGACAGGAAGCGGCCTGCTCTCTGGCAGAACCGTCACCTGGCTTCACCGCGAAGATCGTGCTTCCTACTCCCAGATTTCCTTTTCCAGCTTCTGGATATACCGTATGGATCGCATCCATGACCGGTTTCAGTTCTTCCACAGCTTCCAGTGGGCAGGTTCCTGCCTCAATCGCCTTCTGTGCTTTCTGAATCTCTTTTGTTCTTCCTACATAAGCCGGATCTTTACGGGACAGGGTGAACTCTGCCAGTCCCAGCGGATTGGAACGATAGGAAGAGGTCTCTCCAGACGGGATCAGCTCATCTGTGGTGGTTACCGGATCATGGATCTCAGATACCACTTTCAGGACCAGATTCTCCGGCAGAGCGCTCATGGCCGGCCAGTCCTTGATATTCGGGCCAAAATGGATCTCCACACTCGGATCTGCCACACCGTGGCTGTCAAATACGCGATTCTCATAGATCTTGCTGTCGAAGAAGTATTTCGGATTACGGAATTCCACATCCAGATCCGTTGCTGCCGTCAGATAACCTTTATTGGCTGCGGTTGCTGCGATGGATCTGGCATCCATCAGTGCCACTGATGCGATCTGTCCATTCTGAAGCTTGGAACCTTCCCGGTTCGGGAAGTTTCTGGTAGAATGGCGGATACTGAATCCATTATTGGACGGAGTATCCCCGGCGCCGAAGCAAGGACCACAGAATGCTGTCTTTAAGACTGCTCCTGTCTCCATGAGCATAGCTGCAGAACCATTTTTGATCAGTTCCATGTAGACCGGCATAGATGCAGGATAAACACTTAAGGTAAATTCATCGGACCCGATGCTTCTGCCCTTCAGAATATCAGCAGCTGCGCAGATATTTTCAAATCCGCCGCCTGCACAGCCTGCAATGATTCCCTGATCCACATATAATTTTCCATTATGAACTTTATCCTTCAGAGAGAATGCCACCTTATCTCCAAGGCTCACATGGGCACGTTTCTCACAATCATCCAGAATGTCCATAAGATTTCCATTCAGTTCTTCAATGGTATACGCATTGCTTGGATGGAACGGCATGGCGATCATCGGCTTAATTTTTGCCAGATCCACAAGGATCATACCATCATAATATGCCACTGCGCCCGGATTCAGCTCTGCATAATCCTCACTTCTTCCATGGATCTCGTAGAACTCCTGGATCTTCTCATCTGTCTTCCAGATAGAGGACAGACAAGTAGTCTCCGTAGTCATAACATCGATACCGATACGGAAGTCTGCACTTAAGTTCTTTATGCCGTCTCCGATAAATTCCATGACCTTATTATTCACATAGCCGTTGGCAAATACCGCTTTGATAATGGCAAGTGCCACATCCTGCGGGCCAACGCCCTTCATGGGTGCTCCGGTCAGGTAGACACCTACTACGCCCGGCATAGGAATATCATAAGTCTGGTTCAGAAGCTGTTTTACCAGCTCCGGTCCTCCCTCTCCCATAGCCATGGTTCCAAGAGCTCCATAACGGGTATGACTGTCAGAGCCAAGGATCATCTTACCACCGCCTGAGAGCATCTCTCTGGCAAACTGATGGATGACTGCCTGATGAGGCGGCACATAGACTCCACCGTATTTCTTTGCACAGGTCAGTCCAAACATGTGGTCATCTTCATTGATGGTTCCACCTACTGCACACAGACTGTTATGACAGTTGGTCAGTACATAAGGCATCGGAAATCTGGTCAGTCCTGATGCACGGGCTGTCTGGATGATTCCTACGAATGTAATATCATGAGAAGTCAGCTTATCAAAGCGGATCTTCAGTTTTTCCATGTTGTCAGATGTATTGTGGGATCTCAGGATTCCATATGCGATGGTCTGTTTTTTTGCTTCTTCTCTAGAAGGAACAGCTCCCATCTTCCCTGCCAGGATCTTTGCCGCATCTGCTGTATCAGGAATGATCTCAGTTCCATTTAATACATATGCGCCTCCATCATATAATTGTACCATCGGGCACCTCCATATTGTTGATTGCATTATTGTATACAATTTCTATTCCGTATTCATTTTAACATGTTATACACGGATGTCAACAAAAAACCGGCAGTCTCACGGACAGGTTTTCAAATAGAATTCTATTCCGCAAAACATACCGGTTTTCAAATATTTTTAAGCTTCTGTCTCTGTCACACACGGAAACGTGATCGTTACCTTGAACAGATCTCCATCCAGATAGATTTCAAACTTTCCACCCTGCAATTCAGTCAGATCTTTTGCAATCGACAATCCCAGTCCGCTGCCTTCTGTGGTACGGGACTCATCACCGCGGGTAAACCGCTCTGTCAGCTCCTCCGCTGAGATATTCAGCGGCTGTTCTGAAATATTTTTCATGGAGACTGCCACACTGCTGCCATCCGTTACTACATTAAGATAGACACGGGTATTCGGCATCGCATACTTTTCCACATTGCGGTACAGATTCTCGATGATTCTCCACAGCCGTCTGCCGTCTGCCATGATAAACAGTGGATGAGGCGGGCAGTTGGTCATAAGATGCAGTCCTCTGGCCGCGAATTTTTCTTCAAATTCTCCGCTGGTCTGCATCAGGAATTCTCTTAAGTCCAGCTTCTCCATATTCAGCGCCACATTGCCGGAGCTTGCCCGGGAAGCTTCCACCAGGTCATTGGTAAGCTGTTTGAGACGCTGAGATTTCTGATCCAACACTTCCAGATATTCGTGTACCTTCGGATTATCGATCTGCTCACGCTTCATGAGATCCACATAATTGATGATGGAGGTCAGCGGGGTCTTCAGATCATGAGATACGTTGGTGATCAGATCTGCTTTCATCTGCTCGCTCTTTACCTGCTCCTGAAGGGCATTTTTAAGTCCCTCACCCAGATCATTGATCGCCTCCGCCATCTGCCGATTGCCTCTGGTCAGATGCTCAGTATCGATAGTAGTCTCACCATTGCCGTCTGCAATGGCTCTGACTCCATCCAGCAGCTTCTGTCTCTGCAGACTCTCCCACAGAAGAGCTGCCAGTACAGCAGCCTTTCCGACAATGATCAGGATTTCTATAGATCTGCTGTCTCCGAAGATTTTATGCAAAACCACCTGGATCAGCTCATATGCCAGGAAAAATACAATGATCCGTATCGCCATAGGTGCGCTTTCCATCATGACGTCTGCAAGGCTCATCACGGACATGATGATCCGAACAATGACAAGAATCAAAAGGAACAACAGTGCTGCGCCTGCAAAAATCATTGGTTTTACCAGTGGCTGCAGCGTCATCTGTGCTTCTGTATAGTTCACTGCTCCTGCTGACAGACTGTCTGTCACCGGAAATGTAGTGTCAATTGCCACGTAGAACTGATATTCCCCGCTCAGATGTGCTTCATCCTGATCCAGCAGAGAATTCACATTCATATTGGTAAACATGCCGCCAACATTAGCCTCTTTGATTTCTCCTGTGCGGCTGTCATAGATATAATAGGTCTCACAGGATGTAAAGAAGTCTGCCAGCTGATCCTGCGGCGCATCCACTCCGCGAAGAGTTCCTGCATTGGTGTAGATCTGTCCGTTTCCCATATCATACAGGGCATAACGTACATTGGTGGACTCCATGGCCCAGTTCTTCTGGTCCTGCTGATAAGCAGTCACATCCTGCTGCAGCTTTTCCAGAGAATCCTCAATCTGCCTTACCAGCACATTGTATTCCTCATCGTACTGATTTGCATATTCCTGGATACTTCCAAAGAACAACGGCTTATAAGCCTCGTTCAACACTTTATTGGAGACGATGGCACCTTTCAGGCTCCACTGGTAAAGGTCTCCCAGCCGGTAGCACAGGCCATTGCCTTTTTCGCTCTCCGCCATGTCATCATAGATAGTTCCATCTTCCACATAATCCTGAATACGGATGATGCGGTCCGGATCGTATGCTCCGTCCTTCTCAAGACGGCTGCTTCTGGCTGCTGCCTCCAGTACACCCTGCATACTCTGGGCTGCTGTCTGCTGATATTCTCTGGACTGGAGATAGGTTTTTCCCTCCAGTACATCCTCCATGGTCTCCATAGTATAACCGGCATTCTTCACGGTAAAATAACCGGATGCCAGTATCCATCCTGCGATCACGGCAACTGCCACTGCGATCATCAGAACAATTGATCCCAAACGTTTCTTTTTCATCCTAGTCCTCCTACTCCCGGTCAATCTTATATCCCACTCCCCAGACCACTTTCAGATATCTGGGCTCCTTCGGATTGATCTCGATTTTTTCCCGGATATGACGAATATGTACAGCTACAGTATTATCTCCGCCCAGCGCTTCCTCGTTCCAGATCCGTTCATAGATCTGAGTGATGGAAAATACTTTTCCCGGATTCTGCACCAGAAGAAGCAGGATTCTGTACTCGATAGGAGTCAGCTTCACCGGTTCTCCATCCACAGTGACTTCCTTGCGCTCATCATCCATCACAAGACCGCCGATCCGAAATACCGCAGGCTTGTTTTCTGCGATGGCACCCAGCTGAGTGTAACGGCGAAGCAATGACTTGACTCTGGCTGTCAGCTCCAGCGGATTGAACGGCTTGGTAATATAATCATCCGCTCCAATATTCAATCCCAGAATCTTATCCACATCCTCGGATTTGGCTGACAGGAAGATGATCGGTACACTGCTGGTCTCCCGGATCTTCATGGTAGTCCGGATTCCATCCATACCTGGCATCATCACATCCATCAGCACAAGCTGTATCTCATTTTCCTGAAGCTTTTTCAGCGCATCCAGTCCGTCATAAGCTTTGACTACTGTATAGCCTTCCTGGCTTAAATAGATCTCAATGGCATCTACAATGGCGCGGTCATCATCACAAACCAGAATATTCATATCCGTCTCTCCTTTTATCGAATACAGTTATATCATTTCTTTTTTAAGATGAAAGAAACATTTTTATTAAGATTTTATTAAAGAACTGGTTGTCTAAACCAGTTCTTCAGGATTCAGGCACTGCAGGGACGGCAATACAAATCTGCCGTCTTTGCGTACCAGCACATCATCAAAATAGATCTCTCCCCCTCCATACTCCGGTCTCTGAATCCACACCAGATCCCAGTGGATGGAGGAAACATTTCCATTTGGAGCTTCATCGTAACAGTTGCCCGGTGTGAGATGAATGGATCCCATGATCTTCTCGTCAAACAGGATATCTTTCATGGGATGCAGCACATATGGATTCACGCCAATGGCAAATTCACCCACATAGCGAGCTCCTTTATCCGTATCAAATACCTTATTGATCCGCTCTGTATCGTTGGCGGTCGCTTTTACGATCTTACCATTTTCAAAAGTCAGGCAGATATTTTCAAAGGTAAATCCCTGATACACAGAAGGTGTATTGTAGCTTATCGTTCCGTTGATAGAATCACGTACCGGCGCGGTAAATACTTCTCCATCTGGAATGTTCATGCGGCCTGCACAGGGGATCGCCGGAATATCTTTGATGGAAAAAGTCAGATCTGTTCCCGGCCCTGTCAGATGCACTTTATCAGTCCGGTTTATCAGATCCACCAGCGCACCCATGGCTTTCTCCATACGGCTGTAATCCAGATTGCATACATGGAAATAAAAGTCTTCAAACGCTTCTGTACTGGTACCGGAAAGCTGCGCCATGGCATCGTTCGGATAACGTAGTACGACCCAGCGGGTCTTCGGCACACGGATTCCATGATGGACCGGAGTCACATAATATTTCTCATAAAGCGCCATCTGCTCGGCAGGCACATCAGAAAGTTCCGTGATGTTATCGCTGCCACGCACTGCAATATAGCAGTCCATACGAGACATTTCCAGGCTGTCCACTTCCGCCATCAGTTCCATCTGTTCTTTGGTACAGTGCATCAGCTGTGCACGCTGAAGCTGCGGATCTGTAAAATGCACAAATGGAACGCCTCCTGCCTCATATACTTTCTTTATGATCTCCTTTGCCAGCGGTCTTGTACTATCGCCTGTGTAATGTACATATACCTTATCTCCTGGTTTTACCTGACAGGAATAGTTCACCAGATTTTCTGCCAGAGTTATAATTCTGTTATCCATCGTTTTTCTCCTTCTCTCATGCCTTATGGCAGGCAAGTATAAAATACATTTCCCGCCTCTTCAAACATAGAAGAACTGTCATTCATGCCGCCTTTGGTCAGATCATTGCTGCCTGGACGGTAATAAATGATGTTCTGTGCATCATATCCTACGATCAATACGGCTCCACCCGGGATCAATGCCACCACCGGGGAACCCTGACTTACATAATAAAGAGCCATACTTAAGCTGCAGCCTGGAAGAAGACATGCATCTTCCCCTAACTCCTGTGTCAGAATCTGCCAGATGGCAGTTCCCTGATCCAGTTCTGTCTGTACATCTGTATAGATCTGTTTTTGTTTTAATAACAACTGTACGCACTGCGCAAGATCAGATCCATCTCCTGCCAGCAGACTGCTATCGTCATAACCGTTCAACTGTACCCGGCTCTTTCTGCCGCCACAGCGCCAGTAACACTGATCTGCACTGTACCAGACAGATCCCATGCCATTGTACGCATACTGCACTGCCTCTGTCAGCGTTTCAAATCCTTCTGCACTTCCGTCATAGCGGTATGCAAGATACTGTTTCACAGAGGCATCTCCTGCATCAACGATTCTGCTTCCTTCATAAAGCACCAGACGTACATTGGGCTGCTTCATAGAACCCTTTCTTATATTACCCCCATAGGTCAGCACATATTCATTTCTGCGCACTTCGTCATAGACAGTCGAAAGCTTCAACAGATTCGTATGTGTCTCACTGGTATAGGTGATGGGCTCTGACAACGCTTCCTGCCAGCTTCCATCCGAAGCTTTTGCTACACATGCCAGGTCGATCCTGTTCTCTACGATCGTTACCCCGCTCACATATTTTCCTTTGGAAGAATATTCAAACTGACGTACATCCTTGCCTGCCTGATCGCGAATGGTCACACAATAGAGCGGCTGCATCTCTTTTCCTGCCTGATCCGTGTATGTGTCAGAGCGCTGTCCAGCTCCATAGATCAGATCCTCTTCCATAAATCCAAGAGTCTTTAACACTTCTCCATCGCCGGCTTCGATTCTTGAGACTACACCGGTGGAAGTATTGAGAAGACAGATATCACCGCTATCCTCATCATTCCATGCTGTCAGAAGTCCGCTGTCAGATACCTGCAGATCAGACGCATTTACATTTCTGGCCAGTATTGTCACAGAATGGTCATCTAAATTTATCTGCAGAAGATTTCCCTGCCAGCAAAGCCATGCCTTACCATTTCCATTCTGAACTGCCAGATCCCCGATATCTTCTTTCATTGCCGCATAAGACTGATCAGACGGCACAAAGAACAGTTCCTCCACCGTATTCATCAGTGCATCATAATGGCAGAACATGACCCCGCTTCTGCCTTCATAACGTCCGCGGTTCATATAGCCATACAGCAGAAAATCCATACTTCCGGTATCATCTACTTTCAGCAGACGGAAATCATGCTCTTTCCAGTCAGCTCTGCCATCCTGTCCATCCGTGAATCCATAGACCCGACTTAGACGGTTCTGGCCATAATCATAACTCCACAGCTGTCCCTGCTCTACAAATCCAACCACATTTTCTTCTGTATTCTTCATATAGACCGGTTCACTGCTCTGGATACCGAAAGACAGTTTTCCATCTTCCACCAGCTGACGACCCGGTTCCAGGATCTTGTCTGTCCAGCGCTCATAAGCCAGCAGGTAGATCCTGGTGGAAGTATAGCGCAGACGGTATGCTTCTCTTACCTGGTACTGCTCACTGGTCTCTGTATTGGTCACCTGATATTCCATGGTCAGAGCGGTAATGTCGCTCTCAAGTTCTGTGAAACGCAGACTAGGATCACCGATCTGCTCCACCTGCATGTCCCCCCAGGTCACAGGGCCAGAACGGGAGTGAATGTTAATATATCCCAGATTCTTTCCATCCATACTTCCGTCCTGCTCCAGATAATTCAATACACCATCAGAATCACCGGTCAGCGTCATCTCATGAAACCGCTGTGCAAAATCTACGCAGTCCTGCACATGATTCGTTCCCAGGTAAGTCAGTATTGAATAGAACCGTACCAGATCCTGATCTTCGGTCTGTACCTTCAGTACCAGAAGATATTCTTCTCCCTGAGTCAGAAGATCTTTGAGTGTCAGCGAAACATGCAGATACTTTCCATCGTCTTCCGCCTGCAGATCGTCTCCACCTTCGATCAGACGACTCATGTCCAGACTTCTTACTTCGTAGGACACCGATTTGATCTGTGCATTGTATTTTTCCAGTGCCAGTCCCACTTTATGATCCTCTGACACACCGATCACACTGTCCCGCATGCTGGCTCCGTCCATGTCTTCCACGTAGCCGTGCATTTCATTATAGAGGACACCGTCCTGTTCCGCGTGGACGACCGGCAATTGTGCCTGTGCCATATCGCCGGTCATATCCCGGTTACCCATACGGGTCATATATGTCATAAAGATCATGCCTGCCAGAAATGCAAGCACAACAGTGGTATATTGTATGATTCTTCTTTTCATGTCTCTCTCCATCTATCGAAAACTGTTATGCCCTTCATTCTAGCAGTCTTTCTCCGGTGGGTCAAGCACCCGCAGCCAGTCTATCTCCGACGTTTTTTCTTCCTTCTCACCAGCATTTCCTGCAGCAGAAGAACGCCAATCAGATCACGGATCTGTTCCCAACTGGGATTATTTTCACCAAAATTTTCCCCTTTCTGCGCCCGTTCCCACACTTCCTTAGACTTCCGAAGCAATGACAGCCGATCTGGATACTCGTCGTACATCATACTGCCTTCATATTCCAGCCGGTCACAGCATTCCTCCACATAAGGCTGAAGTCGTCTTGCCATCAACGGATACATTTCCATGATCCGTTTCTTATCCTCCACATCTTCCATCTGTTCCGGATCGTTCCACAGGCTAATGTAATGCCTGCCGCTTCCATAAGGATACAACCATGGGTAAAACTGCTCCGGCCGATACAGGCTGCAGGACGCACCAATATAGTAAGGATTCCATTCCTGAATTTCTTTCATGAACACCTGCTCCATTCTCCTATCATATCTGTAATATATATATGCAGTCTGTCAGGTGCAGGTGAAATACAATAAAGATTCCATTAAAAAAGCCATCCGGGGAAATCCCCGGATGGCCTCTTACTTTTTCCCAGTCGACTAATCCTGTTCGATCTCGACAGCATAGCCTGCCTGTTTTTCCTTATAATGATGGGTCTGTTCCAGCATCATATCCTTCACCTTCATCAGACGGATCTGCGTAGAACGCTCATTCTCGTCCAGCTTCATGGTGATGTATTTAATATGCTCCTGTGCCTGCGGAATGATCACATGCTCCAGAGCATTTACACGACGACGGGTCTTCTCGATCTCTGCCGCCATGAGCTGGCATGCTTTCTCCGTCTCAGCCAGTTTCAGCATATCCGGCAAAATGTCAGCCAATGATTTGACTGCATCATCCAGATCACCGGATGTATAAGCAAAACCATAAGAATAGATGTCATTCTCGTCAGCGGTTCTGGTCTTGTACTCAAAGACCGGGATATCCACACTCATGACATTCTTCTTGTCTGTCTCCAGATAGACTTCCTGCTTGGGAGCCATCAGAGCAGTATGAAGAGTTTCCTCAGACATACCTGCTTTGGCAATGACAAAATTCTTATTGGCAGCCTTGATACCTGCTTCCACTTTCTGGCGCAGTGCCATGTTTTCCCGTACCAGATCCAGGAACTGACGCATCAATTCGTCCCGCTTGTCCTTCAGAAGCTTATGACCTTTAGTGGCCGTCACCAGTTTTTTCTTCTGGCGTGTCAGCTCCATTCGGGTGGGGTTCACCTGTGTAGATGCCACGTGCAGTCACCTCCTACTTTCCGTAGTACTGATCCAGGAACTTATCGTCAATACGTTTCAGCTCGCTTCTCGGCAGGATGGACAGAAGCTTCCATCCAATGCTCAGTGTCTCTTCGATATCACGGTCTGCCTGGAATCCCTGAGATACATACTGTTTCTCAAACTCATCTGCAAATTTTGCATAGATCAGGTCGATATCAGAGAGTGCTGCCTCACCAAGAATGGTCATGAGCTCTTTTGCATCTTTACCTCTTGCATAGGCTGCAAACAGCTGGTTCAGTGTATTGGAGTGATCCGCACGGGTCTTGCCTTCGCCGATACCCTTATCCTTCAGACGGGACAGAGACGGCAGTACATCGATCGGCGGATTGATACCTTTTCTGTAAAGCTCACGGCTTAAGATGATCTGACCCTCTGTGATGTATCCGGTAAGGTCAGGGATCGGATGCGTCTTATCATCCTCAGGCATGGTCAGGATCGGAATCATGGTGATAGATCCTTCTTTACCCTTCTGGCGTCCTGCTCTCTCATACATCTGAGCAAGGTCCGTATACATGTAGCCCGGATATCCACGACGTCCCGGAACCTCTTTACGTGCTGCGGAGATCTCACGAAGAGCATCTGCGTAGTTGGTAATATCAGTAAGGATAACCAGAACATGCATGTCCTTTTCAAATGCCAGGTACTCTGCAGTGGTCAGTGCCATACGCGGAGTTGCGATACGCTCAACAGCCGGGTCATTTGCCAGATTGACAAACAATACGGTTCTGTCCAGAGCACCAGTCTCCCGGAAGCTCTCTACGAAGAAATTGGACTCCTCGAAGGTGATACCCATAGCTGCAAATACTACTGCGAACTTCTCATCCTTTCCTCTTACTTTTGCCTGTCTTGCAATCTGTGCAGCAAGCTGTGCATGCGGAAGACCGGAAGCAGAGAAGATCGGAAGCTTCTGTCCACGGACCAGAGTGTTCAGTCCGTCGATTGCGGAGACACCTGTCTGAATAAACTCGTTCGGGTAGCTTCTTGCTGCCGGGTTCATAGGCAGACCGTTGATATCCAGACGTTTGTCCGGCAGGATCTCAGGACCACCATCGATAGGACGGCCCATACCGTCAAATACACGGCCCAGCATATCTTCAGAAGCACCAAGCTCCATACTTCTTCCCAGAAAACGTACTTTACTGTTGGACAGGTTAATACCGGTAGAACTCTCGAAGAGCTGTACCATGGCGTCAGTACCGTTTACCTCAAGTACTTTACAGCGGCGGGTCTCGCCGTTAGCCAGCTCGATCTCACCCAGTTCATCATAGGTGACGCCTTCCACGCCCTGTACCAGCATCAGCGGTCCGGCTACTTCCTGTATGGTTCTATATTCCTTTGGCATTTAGAAGTCCTCCTTTCCGCATACATCAGCAATCTGAGTATCCAGAGTATCCAGAACTTTCTGGTATTCTGCATCCAGATTCTCTTCCAGTGTATATTTGTAACGTCCGATCTGCTCACGAACAGGAAGTTTGATCAGATCCTGTACGCCTGCACCATTTCCAAGTGCTTCCACAGATTTATCATAATATGCAAGTACCAGTCTCATCATGAGGAGCTGTTTCTTCAGAGAAGTATACGTATCTACCTCATGGAAGGAGTTCTGGTGCAGGAAGTCCTCACGAATAGAACGGGCAGCTTCCATCTTCAGACGGTCCGGAGCGGACAGCGCATCCATACCTACCATCTGTACGATCTCGTTGAGCTGTGCCTCATCCTGAAGCAGGGACATCATTTCCTGGCGGCCGCTCATCCAGTCTTCTGCAACATTCTTTGTAAACCATCCGGCGATGTTGTCCAGATACAGAGAGTAACTGGTCAGCCAGTTGATTGCCGGGAAGTGACGTTTGTAAGCCAGTGCGGAATCCAGTCCCCAGAATACCTTAACGATACGCAGGGTTGCCTGAGATACCGGCTCAGAAATATCTCCACCTGGCGGGGATACTGCTCCGATTACGGACAGTGCGCCTTCTCTTCCGTCTTTTCCAAGGTTTACCACATGTCCGGCTCTCTCATAGAACTGTGCCAGACGGGATCCTAAGTATGCCGGGTAACCTTCCTCACCAGGCATCTCCTCCAGACGTCCTGACATCTCACGAAGAGCCTCTGCCCAACGGGAAGTGGAGTCTGCCATCAGTGCTACGGAATAACCCATGTCACGGAAATACTCAGCAATGGTGATACCGGTATAGATAGATGCCTCACGGGCAGCAACCGGCATATCGGATGTATTGGCGATCAGAACGGTACGCTCCATCAAAGACTTTCCGGTCTTCGGGTCTTTCAGTTCCGGGAACTCGTTCAGAACGTCGGTCATCTCATTTCCACGCTCACCGCATCCGATGTAAACAACGATATCTGCTTCTGCCCATTTTGCAAGCTGATGCTGGATAACCGTCTTTCCTGAACCGAACGGTCCCGGTACAGCTGCAACACCGCCTTTTGCGATTGGGAAGAACATATCGACAACACGCTGACCAGTTACCAGAGGCATGGTCGGCGGAAGTTTTTTCTTGTACGGACGGCCTTTACGAACCGGCCATTTCTGCATCAGAGATACTTCTTTGTCACCATCTTTGGTGGTCACAACTGCTACGGTTTCATCAACGGTAAAATCGCCGCCTTTGATCTCCTTGATGGTTCCTTCGATTCCATAAGGAATCATGATTCTCTGCTCGACAACTGCAGTCTCCTGAACGGTACCGATGATATCGCCTGCCTCTACCTCATCGCCTGCTTTTGCAGTCGGAACGAAGGTCCACTTCTTATCGCGCTTCAGGGAAGGAACTTCCACACCACGCTTTAAGTTGTTGCCGCAGAGTTTCATAATATCGTCCAGCGGACGCTGAATACCATCATAGATACTGGTAATCAGACCCGGTCCAAGTTCTACGGACAGAGGCATCTCTGTGGACTCTACCGGTTCACCCGGTCCAAGTCCCGCAGTCTCCTCATATACCTGAATAGATGCCTGATCACCGTGCATCTCGATGATCTCACCAATCAGACGCTGCTCGCTTACACGAACCACATCGTACATGTTGGCATCCCGCATTCCCTCTGCGATGACCAGAGGTCCTGCCACTTTCTTTATCGTGCCTTTACTCATTGAATGGATTCACCTGCTTTCTAATCATTTCCGAACAGGATATCAGAACCGACTGCCTGTTCTACCGACTTTTTCACTCCTTCGATACCTGCGCCTGTATTTCCAGCCACGCCTGGTATCTGGATGATTGCCGGGAGAACCTGCTCCCGGTATCTGGCTATCTCATGAGGAATCTGCGCTGCCAGCTCTTCGGTAATATAGATCACGGCATACTCGCCGGTTGCCAGTCTCCTCAGTGTTTCTTCTCCCTCGCGGATATCGGATACAGGATGAATGTCCAGGCCCAGTGACGCGAATCCATAGATACTGTCATATGCGCCCATTACTGCGATCTTATACATACATCTCCCTTACCCTTTCCCGGATGGAATCGTCTGATAAGCCATTCTGCTTACAGGTAAGAATGATTCTCACCGTTTTTATTTCATTCTGTCTTGCGATCACATATGCCACCAGCGGTCCGACAGAAAACGGATTGGTCTTCTGCGGCTGGATCGTCTCAATGATCCGGTTGTCGCACCAACGTTCAAATGCGGACGGAGATTCTTTGAGTGCCTCTGCAGCCTCTGCATAACCTGCACCATTCAGATATTCCATCACAGCATCCAGACCAACCAGTGCTGCATGTGCCAGCCGCTCCACATTAAGTGTTTTGCACGGAGCCATGGCACGTTTCATAAACTCCAGCGACTTACCGGTCTTACAGCATCTGACTGCCACTTTGATGTTGGCAACTGCCACTGTTGACTCTGCATAATCGCGGATGATCGCTGCTTTGGATTTCTTTCCTGCTGCCAGGATTGCTTCCATGGTCGCCCGGTCGATGATCACATCACATAGCTGACCGTCTCCCGAATGAAGCAGCGTGTCCACTGCCTCGCTGGCAGCTTCCCGCATATTCTCCGGTAAAGCCTGATAATCTTTTTCCCGGATGATCCTTGCCATTTCCTCTTTGGAAATGGGTGTACCTTCAAAATAGATATTGGCGCCGCTCTTGCCGGTACATACTTCCTTGACCGCCGCCTTCAGGTTGTGGAACCAGTTGGGATAAGAGAGGACATCAAATACATCCATGTCCACCTGCATCTCCCTGATGGTCTCCCAGATTTTTTCCTGTTCCCTTGTGAGAATTGCATCCGCATTCAGTGGAACATCCACACCGCCCCAGCCATGTTCTGTCAGAAATCTCAGACAGCTCTCATGGTCTTTGCAGGCAATGAGCTGCTCAATCGTAGATGAGGAAAACAGGGATACCTCCAAAGCACGGATTCGCGCAACCGCGTAGGTATACTTTGTATCAGACAATGATAACCCTCCTTCTATGGCGAATCTGCTTTTTTATAAAAATAACATCTCGTTGACCCGATCCTGAAGCTGATCTTTCTTCGCATCAAACAGTGCTTTCAGCGTACAGTTCTCTTCCACGCCTCCATAGACCAGGATAAAACCATCCGGGATTTCCTTCGGTTCTTTTTTCAGAGTCAGGCTTCCGCCGTTCTCCTGTGCAGCCGCTTCGATTTTTTTCTCAAAGTCAGCCGGCATGCGTCCAAGGTCTGCTGCGGAAAAATAGATCTCTCCTTTATCCGCCAGCGCATAGGTCTTTACTAATTTTTCCATTGTCAGGAAATAACTTGCCGTATCCTCTTCCTTCAGAGTCTGGTAAGCACTTCCGATAATCTCTGCAATGATCTCCTGCTTTGCTTTTAGCAGTGCGGTCTTGCGTTTCTGCTCAGCTGCAGAATGAATCCGGCCATCCTGTACAGTCTTCAGAGCGGCTGCTTTATCAGAGGCTTCCTTCTCCATTGCCTCACATGCTGCTTTGGCATCGGCAAGGATCTGTTCTGCTTCTTTCTGTGCTGCTTCGATCCGCTCTTTTGCAGAGGCTTCGGCTTCTTCCTGAATCTGGCTTGTAATCTTATCCAATCCGGTCATTCTAAAGCTTCCCTCCTTACATTCCTGTGGTTATTATACGGTCGGAAGTGCAAGAATGGAAATCAGAAGAGCCAGAATTGCGTAGGTCTCAACCATTGCCGGGAACAGCATTGCTTTACCAAACTGATCCGGTTTCTTTGCAACGATTCCGATAGATGCAACTGCGGTTTTACCCTGATGAATAGCAGATACAAGACCAACGATTCCGATCGGAAGGCAAGCTGCCATTACCATCAGTCCGGTTGCTACAGAGAGCTCAGCGGAAGCTGCGCCCAGAAGTCCATATCTGGAAAGTGCAACGAATGCTACCAGCAGACCGTAGATACCCTGTGTACCAGGAAGCAGCTGGATAACCAGAACCTTCGCGAATTTGGAAGGATCTTCCGTAACAACGCCTGCTGCTGCCTGTCCGGCAACACCTACACCATATGCAGAACCACATCCTGCCAGGATAACTGCCAGTGCTGCTCCGATTAACGCCCATCCATTACCAGTAATACTGCTTAACATAATTATTTTTCCTCCTTGATATCCACATATTTGGTTTTCAATTTAAACGGCTGGAACGGTTGTCCACCGCCTTCGTAAAATTTTCCAAAGAACTCCACATATTGGAGTCTGCAGGTGTGTACATACGCACCCAGAAGGTTGATCGCCATATTGAATGTATGACCGATCACAAATACAACGATAAAGAGAATCACTCCTCCGATGCTCTTTCCGCCCATGCTTCCCATCTGGTTGACTACGGAAGCGATAACTCCTGTTGCAAGACCAAGTGCCAGCAGACGGGAGTAGGAAAGTACATCACTGAGCCAGCCTGTAATGTTGTACAGGTCATAAGCACCCAGTGCAATGCGAAGAGCCGGATTCTTGCTGGAACGGCCGGAGAACAGTACGATTCCAACTGCACCCAGGATCGCGCTCCATTTTGCTGCTGCATTGAGAGCTGCCGGGAATACGATCTGTTTTCCTGCAATGCCTGCAAACATGCTGGACGGGATCAGAATACCGATCAGTCCAAGAAGCAGCATGTACCAGAATACAACGTCACAGATAAAATCCATATATTTGTGATCTCTGATACACATATATCCCTTTAATGCAAGTCCGGTGAACAGATGGATCACACCGAACAGCATGGAATACAGAAGCATTCTCATCGGCTCATTCAACGGTACGAACCACAATGCCGGGATCGATATCTTGTGACCAAAGAAGGTCTCCGATATGACATCCAGCGCGTCTCCAAAATAACCGCCGAACAGTATGCCCCATACCAATGTGGAAATACCACACCAGAAGAATAACTGAATGGATTTTCTTAAATTCTCCTCGATCCGCGGGAATTTCAGAAGAACGATTCCGCATACCAGCGAAACGATCAATCCATAAGCTGCATCGGACAACATCAGTCCGAATAAAAATACATAAAAAATCGATGTAAAGAACGTGGGGTCGATCTCTCCTTTTGCAGGAAGACCGAAGGATGCAAGCACACCCTCCACAGACTCGGAAAACCGATTGTTATGAAGCAGGACCGGAGCTTCTTCATCCTCTGCGATCTCTTCTGCTTCTGCTGCCGCACCATATCTGTCGGTCAGCTCTTTGACGATTGCCTCTGCTTTCTGTGCCGGAACATAGCCGCTTACCGCAAATGTACTCTTTGTCTGAGGAAGCTCTCCAAGAATCCGATATTTTTCGGCTCTTGTCTGATAGTAATCTGAGATCAGCTCCAGATCCTGCCTACTTGCAGCATAAGAGGCGATCTCACGCCCCAGCTCCTCTGCTTTGCTTTGCGCTTCTTTCATCTCTGTCAGAAGCTCTTCCTTGTACTGTGCCGGTATCTTAGAAACGGCTGATGACGGCTTTGCAAATCCCGCCGTCCGAAGTGCTTCCTCCACTTTGGATGCATCCTGTCTGAGACATACAACAGCCAGATAAGTAAAATCCTTATCTTTGGATATCAGTTCGACATTTACTGCCTCGATCTCCGGTGCTGCGTCTGCAAGAATCTTCAGCACACTCTGCTGATCCTGCTGTCCTGGTAATGTACCGATCAGAAATGCTGTACTTCTCGTTCCTGAGAAGTTTACCGGAACTGTCAGACCAAGCCAAGGTGTAAGCGTTTCTGCCTGATTTTCCAGTTTCTGTGCTGCTGCCTGACTCTCAGCCATCTGCTTATCCAACATTATGATCTTGGTTGCGGTCTGCATAAAATTGTCCTGCTGCGCAGCAGCTTTTGCAAGAGACTCCTTATCAACCAGCGGCTTTCCCGCCAGGGAGTCCAGCATTCCTTTTTTCTCCGGTGCATACTCATCCAGTATATGGAGTGCCTGGTCCGCAGTCTGGGACCTTCTCTCGAAAGTCGATCTGGAACTGCTTACATCCTGTTTCTCACAGAGTTCTTCATCTTCCAGTCGGATATCGACTTCCATGGCTCCGAGTTCCTGCAGACGTTCCAGGATCGCTTTCCGATTCTTCTTCAATGCACAGATATTGATCCGCTGCATCTGCACGATTGCCATATGCACATCCCTCCTTTTCTTTTTTTCAGGCTTAAACTAATGACGCGATCACAGCTTTTACTGCATCTGCCCGTTTAGGCTCGATAAGCTGTTTCAGTGCATCCACTTCCTTGAGGGCCTGTGCCTCCGCGTCTGACAATTGTGTTTCGTTGTCTTTTACAAATGCATCCTCTGCATCCTGTCTCTGAGTACGGATCCTGTTCTCCGTCTCAGCTTTCATGGTTTTGGCTTTCGCCTTTGCTTCCTCCACAATGGATCCCGATTTTTCCTCTGCTTTCTGAAGCACTGCCGCCGCTTTCGCCTCGGCTTCTTTGACTGACTTCAAAGTCTCGTCCAGCATCTTTTCACCACCTTTGTTTTCAGATTTTTCATCAGATTCTTTGCCTTTTCTTAGCATTGTAGCACAATAATTTAGTCCTTTCAACCAAGTCGTTAAAAGCTTGACAATTTAATATATAATGTTTTAACAAGAGTTTACTGTCTGAACCTACTAATAAATAGGAAAGTTTACCCTGTTTTTTATAACCAAGAAGGCCGTCGTAAACTACGACAGCCCCTCCTTACTCACACCTTTAATTCAAGAATTCTTCCATTACTCCTGTATGGAGTCATCTTCACCCCTGCAGAGGTAAGCATCCGTCTGGATGCCAGATTCGCCGGTGTCCCATTATATTTATCATCCGCGTAGACCAGTTCTGCGATTCCCACCTGAATGATCGCCTTGGCGCACTCATTGCACGGAAACAACGTAACATAAAGCTTCGTTCCTTCCAGGCTTCCACCTCTGTAATTCAGGATCGCGTTAAGCTCACTGTGCGTCACATACGCATATTTGCTGTCGCACAGATCTCCTTCTCTGTTCCACGGATACTCATCATCGTCACAGCCCTTTGGAAATCCATTATATCCCATAGACAGAATTTTATTCTCCTGGCTTACAATGCATGCTCCCACCTGGGTATTGGGATCTTTGGAACGCATAGCGGAAAGCTGTGCGATTCCCATAAAATACTCATCCCAGGAAATATAATCCGTTCTCTTTCCGCTCATAGATTCCTCCTACTTGGTTCCAAAAATACGGTCGCCGGCATCTCCAAGACCCGGAACGATGTATCCGTTCTCATTCAGATGATCATCAAGAGCACCCACATAGATATCTACATCCGGATGTTCTTCTTTCATTCTTTCAATTCCCTGCGGTGCAGCCACGATGCACATAAAACGGATCTTTTTAACCCCTCTGTTTTTCAGCATGGTGATTGCTGCAACAGAAGACCCACCGGTTGCCAGCATAGGATCAACTACAAAGACATCTCTCTCAGCGCAGTCCTGAGGAAGCTTGCAGTAATACTCCACCGGTTCCAAAGTTTCTTCATTTCTGTACAGACCAATGTGACCTACTTTTGCAGCCGGAATCATGGTCAGCATACCGTCGACCATGCCAAGACCGGCACGAAGGATCGGAACGACTGCCAGCTTCTTACCTGCCAGTTCCTTTGCAGTCATATGGCTGATCGGTGTATCGATCTCCACATCTGTCAGTTTCAGATCTCTGGTCGCCTCATAACACATCAGCATAGCGATCTCACTGATCAACTGACGAAAATCTTTGGATCCTGTCTCCTTGCGACGGATCAATCCAATTTTGTGCTGGATCAGCGGATGATCCATGATGGTTACTTTTGACATTTCTTTTGTCCTCCTATTTTCTGTCAGATACATCAACTTTTTGATGTCCTGCCGCTTTCAGTAAACGATTCATAATGGCTTCTCCAAGCCCTGGTGCTTTGAATGATTCAGAATAGATCTGCTCTACTCCATCCTCATCAAACTCCCGCAGCACCGCAAACAAATGACTGGCGATGGAAAGTTCATCCTTTCTGGTTCCAACACATTTGATATCCCCTTTAGGATAACGGGAACGTGTCTCCTCTGTACAGATAATGCCTGTCCTACCCTTTTCTGCCTGCTCATTGATATAAGAAATCACCTGCTCCATAGGACCTTCCACAATCTTCAAGTCCGCTTTCGGCGCATAATGGCGATACTTCATCCCCGGTGCTTTCGGATGAATATTGGAATCATTGGCGATCAGACCTCTGTCGATCTGTGCTTCTCCAAGCACGGCCTGTACCATATCCAATGAAATAAACCCAGGCCGAAGGATCGTAGGAATCTCTTCTGTCAGATCCACAATAGTGGATTCCAGTCCGATAGTGACCGCTCCGCCATCCAGGATCATCGGAATCTTACCCTGAAGATCTTCGTACACATGCTGTGCCGTGGTCGGGCTGGGTCTGCCAGATGTATTGGCACTTGGCGCTGCAATATAGCCGCCGCCCTGGCGGATCAGTTCCAGTGCAATAGGATCAGATGGCATACGGATGGCTACTGTATCAAGCCCACCCGTCGTTCCGTAAGGAACCAGATCATTTTTCTCAAGGATCATAGTCATAGGTCCCGGCCAGAATGCTTCTGCCAGCTTGTAAGCTGCCTTTGGCACTTTTTTCACGATTTTTTCCAGATGTTCCATGTCTGCCACATGAACGATCAGAGGATTATCCGAAGGCCGTCCCTTTGCCTCATAAATCTTTCTGGAAGACTCTTCATGAAGGCCATCCCCACCAAGACCGTAGACGGTCTCCGTCGGAAATGCCACAAGTCCTCCGCTTTTCAGGATCTCACCCGCCCTTTTCAGAGCATCCAGATCCATGTTCTCTCTATCTATTTTGATAACTTCTGTCTGCAATGTATTCACCTCACTTTTATCAGTGTAGCATTCCAGACAAAAAAAATCAATGTTCCCATTGCCCGCCATCCGTTAATTTGCTACAATGTATTTTAACTCAGAATAATAAGTTACGCAAAAAGGAGATCTTAACCCATGTTAAAACAGCTTTCTATATATGCAGAGAACAAAAAAGGAACCGTTCAGCACATCACCGGTATTCTTGCCAAGCAGGGCATCAACATCTTAGGATCCGTCATCAATGACGGCACTGAGTATGGTGTGATCCGTATGGTCGTATCCGATCCAGAAAAAGCCCTCGCTTCCTTGAAAGAAGCAGACTATCTGTGCAAGCTTATTGATGTCCTCGGTGTCGAAGTAGCCGATGAAGTCGGTAATCTGAACGAGCTTCTGAAAGCCCTTTCCGACAGCAATGTAAGTGCCGAGTACATTTATCTGTCCTTCAACCGTGATTCCGGCAAGCCGATCATGGTACTCTACACCGATGATATCTATGAAGTAGAGTGCTGCCTGAAGTCCAAAGGTTTTGTCATGCTGTAATCATCACTGATTCATATAACTAATCATGCCCATAGCCACTGCCCATGCGATTTTGTTCTGATATCCGGGATCCTGCAATTTTTTTGCTTCCTCCCAGTTAGACAGGAATCCGCATTCTACAATGGCGATGGGCACATTTGTTTTTTTCAGGATATAATAGCTTTCATTTGCCTTTGCCTGACGCCGATTCTCCGGATCCACATAATCGATCATCTTTTTCTGTATCAATTCCGCCAGTGCTTTTCCCGGTTCTGATGTTCCATAATAAAATACCTGCGCCCCATGAACATATTCCTCATGGTAACTGTTCTGATGGATGCTGATCACGCAGTCCGGCTGATTTTCATTGATGATACTGACCCGTTTTTTCAGATCCTGTACTTTTTTGTTGGATGCATCTTCCTCATACAGTCCCGTATCCGTCTCTCTTGTCATGATCACATCGATATCCTGCTGCTCCAGGATTCTCTTTACTTTATCTGCAATGACCAGATTGAGATCCTTTTCCCGGGAATCATCCACCCCGATCTTCCCTGGATCATTTCCCCCGTGTCCGGCATCAATGACCACACATTTTTTACCGCTATTTCCGGTAACATGTTCTCCAAGTGTCTGCTGCCATCCTTTCTCTGCCAGTGCAAATGCACATAAAATCATCAATACCGACATGATCAGTTCCAGTTTTTTTCTTTCCAAAATAAAAACCGCCGCATAGTCTTTGTTCAAGTCTATGCAGCGGCGTATCTAACTATTCAGTGGTTACTCCGATCTGTTCCAGGTCCACATACGTCACCGAACACTAATTTACATATTTCAGAATTACATCCCAGATGCTGGCTCTCTCATACCCCAGTCTCCAGGAGGCAACGCCTGCCAGATCATACTGTTTGATGAGCTGCATCTTATCTTCAATCGAAGTCTCTTCTTCCATCCACATCTGATAGAAACTTCCATTATAATCGATCTCCACATAATACTGCTTCGTAGTGTCATCCCATACCTTTTCCGCATTATTATTGGCAACCTTCTCATCAGCAGCGTTCATACCAAGAGCTTCACTGGATACTGTTCCATCTGGATCTGTCTTCCAGAATCTGGTATAGAACGGAACCGCATTGATAACTTTTTCCTTTGGTACTTCTTCCAGTGTTCTGGTGATACCACGCTCCACAAAATCATGAGATGCTACAGAACCTGCTTCTTCAGAACCTGCGTAATGCTCGTCATAGCCCATAATGATCACATAATCTGCCACGACTCCCTGCTCCGCACGGTCATAATGATCCGAAGATGAAGTAGGTACATAGTTATCTACCGATAATACAATGCCGTTGATCCGACACATGATCGACAGTTCCCGGATGAATTCAATATATGCTCTGGAGCACTCTGTCGTAATGGTCTCAAAGTCCACATTGATACCATCCAGTCCGTACTGGATCGCTGCTGCAGTCAGCTGATTGACCAGTCTCTGACGGCTGGAAGTTCTGGAAAGAGTCTCATAGGTGCTCACACCTTCCTTGAAGTTGTCCACCAGCCCCCATACTTCCAGTCCATTCTGATGTGCATAAGTCACATAGGACTGACTTGCCAGAGAGGAAATATTACCATCTGTATCCGCAATAGAGAACCAGGTCGGAGAGATAGTATTCAGCCCCTTGGCATCCGCCACTTTATTCAGCAGCTGATCATTAGCTGCCTGGTTAGTCACCATATGCCAGGTCAGATTGATCTTGTAATCTTTGGAAATATTACTGTATACTGGCTCTTCAAATTCTGGTGCTGCAATCTCCGTCTTTGTCACTGCGGAGAGTCTCTTATCCTTAATATATCCAATGTATCCGTCTGCCGTCAGAACTCTCGTCCACTCGTCGATCTCTTCCGGCTCATCCAGCACATACATGGTATCTCCCTTATTTACTTTTGTAAGGATCGGACACTTGATTCCCGCCTTGTTGCGGACTGCGCTTGCTTTCTGTGCAGTCACCACATCTTTGGAACCAAATTCGGTAATTACATGGACACGATTGGGCTCTTCCCAATATTCGTAATTAAATGCTGTATATTCTTTAATAAAATCCAGCGCCACATAAGCATCGCTGCCGTCTGCGCGAAGGATCACATAATCTTCACTGTTGGTCGCCTTTGCCACTGTATAGTCAGTACTTCCCACCCCGACGCTGACCAGCTCTGTAGGAAGTGCATACAGGTAAAGGTTCTCTGTAGAATCCCAGTAAAATCTGGAATTGATATACTGATAGACGGTCTCCACATTCAGATATACTCTGCCGTCAATAAATTTTGCCTTGTCCTCCAGCAGTTCATTATTCATGATCACTGCCATACTGTCATCATCAGACAGACCAAAATATTCATTTCCATCCATCATCTCTTTGGATGGCGAATATTTATTATATAAAAATTTTCCTGTCATAAAACCGCCCACCAGCACGATCAGTGCCAAGGCGATCAGAACCGGAAATGCCTGCGGACTGATTCTCCGACGTCGTCTTCTTTTCCGCGGACGTCTTTTTGCCTGTTCCTCTCTTATCTGACGTTCTTCTCTTGCCATATCCACCCTCCAGACTTTTATTATCCTTCGTATTATTTTCAACCTTTTTGCATAGTATAACACAAGACCACCGTTCCCACCACCACTAAATACCGGATATGGACAGACTTTTCTTTTCTGTACCTTAAAACCAATTTCCCTGGTGATCCCGTCATTTTCTGGTGACATGCATATCATTACAGAAGAAAGTTGTGTGATATATTATAACTCATGCATATCGCCTCAGCTGCACATCCCTCCTTTGCCATTCAAAAAACAACTTGGAAGCTTTCACAGAATCGTGAAAAGATTCAGATAAGTAGACTTACAGTTTAATTATACATACATCTGGCTGTTTTGCAAGACAGTTCATAAAAATTTCAGATTTTTTCCTTTATTTCGCTTTTGTGCACACTTTACATATTTCTCTTTTTTGTTTATACTATAACAAAACTAAAAATTCGCAGGTTGTGATTGCATGAAAATAGAAAAAATAAATGAAAACAAAATAAGATGTTTCCTGACCCGTGACGATCTTGAGAACCGTCACATCAAGCTCAGTGAGATTGCCTATGGAACTGAAAAAGCCCGTTCCCTGTTTCGTGATATGATGGAACAGGCATCAAGCCAGTTTGGTTTTGAGGCTGACAATATTCCATTGATGGTGGAAGCGATCCCCATGTCCAATGAGTGCATTATTCTGGACATTACCAAAGTCGCTGACCCGGAAGAACTGGATACCCGTTTTTCCAGATTCTCCCCTGCTTCCCCGGATCTTATGGATGATTCCCAGAAAGACATGATCCCGGACGGAGCCGATGAAGTTCTGGATCTGTTCCAGAAGCTGTTAGAGCACAGACTGAAAAATACTCCGACTGAGAAGCGGGATCAGCAGGCGGAAGTTCTTGCCAATGAACTGGATATGCATAAATCGTATCTGTTCCACCGCATGAACCCGATCCTTGACGTAGCCCGAATTCTGAGCGGACATTATCATGGAGAGAATTCTCTGTATAAGAACCCGGAGACCGGAGATTATTATCTGCTGGTGAGTAAATCTGACCACAAGCCAGAAGAGTTCAACAAGGTGTGCAATATACTTTCCGAGTATGGCACCTCTGCTAAATATTCTCCTTCCGGAGAAGCTTATATGAAAGAGCACTACACACTGCTGATGGAACACTGTGCACTTCAGCAGCTGGCACTGATCTAAGCTGTTTTTCTGAATCTGCAGTGCAGATTCTGCCACAAAAAAGGCTGTCCGCATACTTCTTAAATGAAGTAGCGAACAGCCTTTTTATACTGGTCTTATTCTGCTCCCAGGAAATTGTTCAGTCTTGCAACAAGAACATCCGGATCAAGTCCATGAACCAGTGCAGCCTCTTCCAGAGTCTCTGCCTGTGCGGACGGACAACCGATGCAATGCATTCCTTCTCTCATGAGAATCGGAATGATATTCTGATCGATCTGTACCAGATCTGCGATAATCATATCTTTAGAAATCTTCTGCATTGTTTCTAAACCTCCTTATCAATTAACGTGGATGGCTTCATTATACGGCGATTCCCTTGCAAAATCAAGGGGATATGCTATAATAAATCTGTCTACAATTTCATAAGGTGGAGGGATGTATATGGATACCAAGCGTTACATGATCTCAGATGCTGCCAGACTGGTGGATGTAGAAGCTCATGTGCTCCGTTACTGGGAGGACGAGCTGGAACTGCCGATCAGCCGCAACGAAATGGGTCATCGCTACTATACAGAAGATAACATCCAAATGTTTCACCGCATTAAGGATCTGAAAGAACAGGGATATCAGCTTAAAGCCATCAAGGTACTGTTGCCGGAGATTGAGCAGGGGCATACACCACCCGCGATCGTTCCCGCACCGGAACCACCCATCAGTGATAAGATGGAGCAATTTCAGATGATCCTTGGGAAAGTCGTTTCTCAGGCATTAAAAGCCAACCAACTGGAAATGGGAAAAGAGTTGAGCCACCAGGTCTCCACTCAGGTTGTTAAGGAGATGGATTATCTGTTCCGTCTTCAAGAGGAACGAGAAGAAACACATTATAAAAATCTTGATGCGCAGCTTCGCGCAACTCAGCAGAAAGCACAGAAGAATTTCTTCAAAAAGAAGGAAAAAAAGCCAAAAGAAAAAAAGGCCCCAAAGATAAAAGAAGAAAAACAGTCAGGATCCAGGCGACCCTGGTTTTTTGGTACACATCATCAACAACAGCCAGACTGATCCAGCATGACAAAACAGACCCGGAAGCCTGTAGTAACAGGTTCCGGGTCTGCTTGATTGTTTGAATTATTCAGCGTGAATAGCCTCGTTCGGGCACTCTGCTTCGCAGGTTCCGCACTCAAGACATGCATCAGCGTCGATCACGTATTTTCCATCTCCCTCAGAGATAGCATCAGCCGGACAGACAGCTGCGCAGCTTCCGCACTCTACGCAATCATCAGTAATAACATATGCCATGATAATTTTCCTCCTTGTATGATTTTGAATACCTTGTATCAGGCTCTTCTACATATTTTAATATAAAAGAGCACATTATACAAGTGAAATATTTATCAAATAATTATGAATCCTTTCTAAACCGGTTCTCGATCCATGTCTGTAAACTTCGTCAGTTCCGGAATCCAGAGCAGATTCACGGTTCCGATAGGACCGTTTCTCTGTTTTGCAATGATCACTTCGGCCACTCGCTGCTCTGCTTCTGAAAGATCTCTGTTATAATATCCTTCACGATACAAAAACATTACAACGTCCGCATCCTGCTCAATCGCTCCAGACTCACGAAGGTCTGACAACATCGGTCTGTGATCCGGTCTCTGCTCCACCGCACGGCTGAGCTGAGATAATGCGATCACCGGTACATTCAATTCCCTGGCCAAAGCCTTCAGTCCTCTGGAAATGTCAGAGATCTCCTGCTGACGTGATGCATTATTACCGGAATTACCGCTCATCAACTGTAAATAGTCGATGATAACGATCTGTATATCATGCTCCATCTTCAGCTTTCTGCATTTAGAACGCATGGCTGACAGAGTAATACCCGGCGTATCATCAATAAATAACTTGGAATTTGCAATATTAGCAGAACCTTCTACCAGGTTCATCCATTCTTCATCGTTAAGCCTTCCGGTACGGATCTTCTGAGCATCTACATGGGACTCCAGAGAAAGCATACGGTTAACCAGCTGTTCCTTCGACATCTCAAGGCTGAAGATCGCTACCGGAACATCCTTCTTGAAAGCCATATGCTGTGCCAGATTCAAAACAAATGCCGTCTTACCCATGGAAGGACGGGCTGCGATCAGAATAAGATCTGATGGCTGCAAACCAGAAGTCTTATAATCCAGATCCATAAATCCTGTCTCAAGACCTGTTACCCGACCACGTGCACGGGATGCAGCATCGATCTTTTTCATGACATTGATAACAACCTGTCGGATCGGCACAAACTCACCGCCTCCGCCTCGCTGTGCCAGATCAAAGACCCTCTTTTCCGCATTGGCCAGTGTATCTTCCAGCTTTTCAGAACCTGCATAACAGGTATTGGCAATCTCTTCGTTCAGTCGGATCAACCGTCTGGCCACGGATTTTTCTGCAACGATCTCTGCATAATATTTAATATTTGCAGATGTCGGCACCTGAGTCATCCATTGCAGGATACGATCTGTACCACAGGCTTCCTCTGGCACTCCTTTTTCTCTCAGGCTGGTATGCAGGATCACCGGCTCCACCGGTTTTCCCGCATTATAGAGCTCCACCATGGTATCATAGACGACTCCCATCTGCTTCTGATAGAAGTCCTCCCCCGTGATCAGCTCGGAGGCAACCATGATTGCTTCATTGTCGATCAGCATGGCTCCGATAACCGAGCTTTCCGCCTCCTCGTCATGCGGCATGACTCGTTTGATCAGCGCTTCCTCCATGATATCTGTTCTCCTATGCTTCTCTGACTACAACTTTCAGTTCTCCGGTCACCTGTGGGTGCAGTTTGATCGGTACCAGCGTCGTTCCGACAGCTTTGATTGGATTCGGCAGTACCAGTTTTTTCTTATCAATATCCAGGTTGAGCTGCTCTTTTGCTGCCTGTGCGATCTCTTTGGAAGAGATGGAACCAAACAGCTTTCCGCCCTCTCCGGTCTTGATGGATAATGTTACTTCTACTTTCTTCAGATCCTCTGCAAATGCCTTTGCTTCTGCCAGACGCTCTGCTGCCAGCTTATCTTCATGAGCCTTTTGCAGCTTCAGATCATTCATATTCTTGGATGTAGCCTCCAGTCCCAGCTTCTTTGCCAGAATGAAATTTCTTGCATATCCATCACTTACATCTACCAACTGTCCCTTTTTACCTAAGGACTTTACATCTTCCAATAAAATTACTTTCATTATTCCAGTTCTCCTTTCTCGAACATACGATCCAGAGTATCACGCACCTGCTGCATCGCTTCCTCCAGTGTACATTCCAGCTGCACTCCAGCCATATTCAGATGACCTCCGCCACCCATCTTCTCCATGATGACCTGTACATTCACATCATCAATAGATCTTGCACTTACATATATCCTGCCATTATATTCCGTCAGCACAATGGATGCGCGAACTCCCACAATATTCAAAAGCTCATTGGCTGCCTGCGCACCCACGATTGTCGGACTTGCCAGCCCTTTGGACGGACACACAGTTAATGCAAATCCCTTATATACCTCTGCATGACGAACTGCCTCCGCTCTCGCCTTATATTCTGCCATGTCCGTACGGAACATCTTGTGGACTCTGGTCACATCGGCACCACATCGGCGCAGAAACGCTGCCGCTTCAAATGTACGCACACCCGTTTTTCTCATAAAGTTGTCTGTATCGATCATAATACCTGCATAGATGCAATCGGCTTCTCCGCCCTTCAGTCTTACATTATCCGCAAAATACTGAAGGATCTCCGCAACCATCTCGCAGGAAGATGAGGCATTAGTCTCCACATAGGAAAGCGCCGCATGCTGGATCACCTCATTGCCTCTGCGGTGATGATCAAATACAACGACCGTCGGTGTCATGGCAAGAATCTCTTCACACTCGGTATAACTTGGCTTGTTGGTATCGACCACAACAACCACCGTATTGCGGTCTACGATTTCTTTTGCCTGACTGCTGCCAATCACGATTCCCTGCTCATGATTGTTGGCCTCCGCAAATGCTTCCATCATTGGGCGCATGGCAGACGTTGCCTCATTGACCACAATATAGGCTTTCTTATTCAAAGTCTTCGCAGCTCGATAAATGGCAACTGCAGAACCAAATGCATCCGCATCTGGCATCTTATGGCCCATAACAACCACTTTATCCTTGGTCTCCACCAGCTCACGGAATGCCTGTGCTTTGACACGCGCCTTTACACGCGTATTCTTTTCCATCTGCTGGGTCTTACCACCGTAATAGGTAATCTGATCTTTAGTCTTCACCACAGCCTGATCTCCGCCTCTTGCAAGAGCCAGATCCATGGCACTTCTGGCATATTCCATACAATCCGTATAGGAACCGCCGCCGGAACCAATACCAATACTTAATGTAATAGCCATCTCATTTCCAATATTAACGGTCTTAATATCCTGCAGCAGATCAAAACGAGTCTCACGGATCTGTGTCAATGCTTTTTCCTGCATAACTACAAAAAATCTGTCTTTTTCCAGCTTGCGCACAATGCCGTCATAAGCCCCGAAATACTTGTTGATCTTTCTTTCGATCAGTGCCACCAGCAGAGAGCTTCTGACTTCTTCCACATTTTCCAGTGCTTCATCATAATTATCAATGTAAACCAGACCAACTACCATACGCTGGTCTTCATTCTCTCTGATCCGACGGTTAATCTCCGTAGTATCAAACAGATACAGAGCGATCAGGCAGCCTTCCACAGCTTCCGGCTCGATGAGCTCTTCTGCATTTGGCAGACACTCATCCATCTGGATCCGTTTCATCTCCACCCGGTAATCTTCTTCTCCGTACTTCAGATTCACAGAGACAACTGGCTCTTCTTCTGTAGGAAGCAGTCCCTGGTTCAGTTCCGGAAATACCGTATTGATCGCTTTGTTAAATTTCCCGATCTTTCCTGTGATCCTGTTGAACTCCCGGTTGCTCCACACGATCCGTCCATCCTCACTCAAAAGGGCATACGGAATTGCCAGCTCCTTCAGCAGATTCTTCTGGATCTGTCCATATTGGGTCGCAAAGGACACCATATCTGTATAGATCGATGGCTTGTTATATATATACAGGCCTCCTGCAATCACTGCGTAAATGATGATCACGATTGCCATGAGCAGCCCTGCCTGCGGTGAGATCAGATAAACACCCAACCCGGCCACCAGCAGCAGAAGCGTCAGATATAACGGCCATTTAATATAAAGCCGAAGCTTTCCTTTTATTTTCCCGAGTTTTCCCATGATATATGTCTCCTCACTATCGCTCATTATACCATTATCCGTCTGTATGGACAAGTAATAAAACAGCCAGTGAGATTTTATAGATAATAAAAAGGACACCACATTATAAATGCGGTGCCCAAAAAACTTGTTCTTATTCTGCAGTGTAAGGCATAAGAGCGATATGTCTTGCTCTCTTGATAGCTACGGTGAGAGCTCTCTGATGCTTTGCACAGTTTCCGGTGATTCTTCTCGGAAGGATCTTTCCTCTCTCGGAAACATATCTCTTTAATTTATTTACATCCTTGTAATCGATCTCATTATTTTCTTTTCCACAGAATACGCAGACTTTCTTTCTTCTGCGGCCGCCTCTTCTCATCTTCGGGGCATCGCCTTTTTCATTTTTGGTGTAAGCCATGATGGTTCCTCCTTTTCACGATTCTGATATCTTCTTCGATTGTTAATTGAACGGTAATTCCTCGTCAATTCCATCCGGAATGTTCATAAAACCATCTCCGGCTGCTCCTGAAGGACTCGGCGCAGACGGTGCCTGCGGCTGATATCCACCACCTATTCCGCTGTTGTTGCGAAGTGCATCGCTGGTAGCTTTGCTCTCTGCAAACTCGACTTCTTCTGCAACCACATCGGTGGTATACACTTTCTGTCCATCGCGATTGGTGTAGCTTCCGGTCTGGATGCGACCACTGATTACCATACGCATTCCCTGACGGAAATATTTCTCAACAAACTCAGCAGTTCTTCCAAATGCTACACATCCGATAAAATCTGCGGTCTGCTCGCCATCTCTTCTTGCAACTCTGCGATCTACTGCAAGGGTAAATCTGGCAACTGCGGTAGCCTGCTCTCCATTGGAGTAGCGTACATCCGGGTCACGGGTCAGTCGACCCATCAAAATTACTTTATTCATTAACAATCACCTCTTATATGCTGTTCTTATGCGTCTTTGCGAACACACAAATAACGGATGACGTTGTCTACGATACGAACACGTTTCTCAACTTCTGCCGGGCAAGTAGCCGGTGCATCGAACTGAACGAAGTAGTAGAATCCTTCTTTCATCTTCTGGATCTCGTAAGCAAGTCTCTTCTTGCCAGCGTCTTCCACTTCTGTAACAGTACCGCCAAAGCGAGTGATAATCTCTTTCGCTTTCTCTACGGCTGCTGCTCTCTCGTCATCTTCGATTTTTGCATTCACAACAAGTGTTAATTCATATTTGTTCATGCTTTTACCTCCTTCTGGTCTCTGGCGCACGGTCATATTGCTATGCGCAAGGAATTTCTCTGATTACAGAGCTATAATATATCACAATAAAAGACTTTACCATATTTCCTGCTGAAAATCAAGCAGAAAATGCAGATTTTGCGAATGTATTTGCAAATGCGAATATAGCTCTGAACAATAACAAACTTCAGGCTTTGCGGATCCCCCTGGTATTCTTTTCCACCAGTTTTCGTGACACCATGACCTGATGTCCACACCCCATGCATTTCAACCGAAAGTCTGCACCAACACGCAGGATCTCCCATTCCTGACTTCCACATGGATGGGGTTTTTTCAGTTTAATAATATCACCAATCTGATATTCCATATATTTTCCTCTTTCTTATAACTGGCTGAATATTTCACCGATGGGACCTTGTACCAGCAGATCTGCTCTACTGTCCATAGGTGTCACGGATTTATTGATCAATACCAGTTTATTTCCATTATAATAATCGATCAGTCCTGCAGCCGGATAGACAGTCAGAGAGGTTCCTCCAATAATCAGCACATCCGCATGACTGATGGCGTGGATCGCGCCCCGTATGGTCGCATCATCAAGACCTTCCTCATATAATACCACGTCCGGCTTGATGATTCCTCCGCATTTCTCACATTTGGGAATGCCTGTGCTCTCCAGCATATATCTGGCATCGTAAAATGCGCCGCATTTCTGACAGTAATTCCGATGTACGCTGCCGTGGAGCTCATAGACCACTTTGCTGCCAGCCGCCTGATGAAGACCGTCAATATTCTGGGTCACGACTGCTTTTAACTTGCCTTCCTGCTCCCACTGGGCCAGCTTCTTGTGTGCCGCATTGGGTTTTGCGTCCAGTGCAAGCATCTTCGCCCGGTAGAACCGATAGAACTCTTCCGTATTTCTTCTGAAAAATGTGTGGCTTAAGATCGTCTCTGGCGGATAATCATACTGCTGGTTATAAAGACCGTCCACACTCCGGAAATCCGGAATTCCACTCTCCGTGGACACGCCTGCACCACCGAAAAATACAATGTTATCACTGTTGTCGATCCAGTTTTTTAAAGTTTCCAGTTCCTGCTGCATGATGTTATCCTCCTGTCTATTCTTCTATCTCTTCCACTTCGCACCGGAAATGTTCATCCGTATCTGCGATACATACTGCTGCCGTATACGCTTCGTCTTTTATAGGAAGTAACTGGCATCTGTATTGGTTCTTATTTATGTTCTGCATGATACGTGGATTTTTTATCGCACTTTTTTCCAGAACGTCATCTGCCCCGGACATTCGGGCAAATTCCACATAAAACTGATCCAGCGGTGTGGTAAATCCAGTCCCCAGCGCCTTCAGAAAGCTCTCCTTGACTGCCCAGTATTCATAGAACAGTCTCTGCTGCTCTGCCACCGGTGTATGTTCATAAAAATGCAGTTCTTCCGGCTGCAGTAATTTTCTTACCAGTGATTCCTTCGGCTCTTTTCCTGCATACTGCAGATCGATCCCCACTTCCCGGTCTGCCACTGCACAGATCACATAGTCGCCGGAGTGGGACCAGTTCACATAGATACCGTCGCAGTCCGTCAGATACGGCTTTCCATGTTCATTTCTCTCATATTTCGCCGGAAGCGGAATCTCGATGCCTGCCCGCTGCAGACTTAAGTTCAATAATACCTCCGCTCCCAGAAAAAGCTGTCGTTCCCGTTCCCCTTTCTTACGGTCCGCCAGCTTCTTTCTTTCTTCTGTCAGATATGGACTCCACGAAGCAGCCAGGAAATCCTTCCCGACTGCTTTCATGGTAAATACTCGAATCATACAAATCCCCTGATCTTATGCGCATCCAATTGTCAGAAGAATGTTAGCATAGGTACGTTTCTCTCCAGTAGAGATTGCAAGCTGTACCACATTCTCAGCCATGCATGCATCATAAAACTCATACTGTCCCAGAACTGTCAGGTCAAGATCCGGCAATTCTTTCTTGAATTCCGGGTAAATCTCCGGTTCAGAACCATCCGGCGTCTTCATTACTTCGGCTTTCTCAATCTCACATACAGAATGAATTGCCTCCAGCACCTGTGTAACGGTTGGCGTTCCCGGACAAAGTCCCAAGTATACCTTCTGTGCATTTCCACTCTTCTCTGCCAGCGGGTAATTACCATCTGCGATCAATACTTTGCTTCCATGACCGCACAGCGACAGGGCTGCCATAATTTCCGGGTGAATTAATTTTGTCTTCAGCATTGTCATGCCCTCCTTTTTATTGGTTCTATTATACTAAAAATAGATGCCAAGGGCAATCTATTGTTTTAACCTCTTCCCAGGATCGCGTCAAGATCCTGCTCCGGAGCTGTGATGGGCTGCAGGTTATAGGCATCCCTCAGCACCTTCGTAACCCCTTCTGATAAAAATGCCGGGAACGTAGGTCCAAGATAAATATTCTTGATCCCCAGTGCCAGTAAGGTCAGCAAAATGCACACCGCCTTCTGCTCATACCAGGTCAGCACCAGAGTCAGCGGCAGATCATTAACCTCACAGTCAAATGCTTCCGCCAGCGCAACTGCCACCTTGATTGCACTGTACGCATCGTTACACTGTCCCATATCCATGATCCGTGGAAGTCCTTCGATTTCTCCCAGATCCAGATCATTGAACCGGAATTTACCGCAGGCCAGTGTGAGCACCAACGTATCCATAGGAGTCTGCTTTACAAATTCCGTATAATAATTTCGTCCCGGATGTGCTCCGTCACAGCCTCCCACCAGAAAAATGTGTTTGATCTTTCCCTGACGGATGGCACTGATCACCTTCTGAGCATTTGCCAGCACCGTTCCATGGGCAAATCCTGTGGTCATAATATGACCGCCATTGATTCCACTCATGCTTCGGTCATGCTCATAACCGCCCAGCTCCAGTGCCTGACGAATCAGTGGTGAAAAATCTTTCTTTCAGTCGACACCCTCCTGAATATGCACCATTCCTTCATAACCTACCACTGATGTAGTGTAGATCCGATCCTCATAACTTGGTCTTGGAGGCATCAGACAGTTGGTGGTAAATAATACCGGCGCCGGAATATCCACAAATTCCTTCTGCTGATTCTGCCATGCAGTTCCAAAATTTCCCGCCAGATGCTCGTATTTGGAAAGCTCCGGGTAACCATGAGCCGGCAACATCTCTCCATGGGTATAGACGTTGATCCCTTTCCCCTTGGTCTGTTCCAGCAACTCCTTCAGATCTTCCAGGTCATGACCGGATACCACGATAAACGGCCCTTTCTTAATGTCTGTATGAACCTTCGCAGGCACCGGTGTTCCGAAGTTCTCTGTATTAGCCTTATCCAGTAATTCCATACACTTCAGATTGACCCGGCCAAATTCCAGAATCAGCTCCAACCACTCATTGACGGAATTTTCCCGGTTGATTTCACATAAGCCTTTGTAAAACCATTGGTTGATCTCCTCATCTCTCTGTCCCAGCCGGTCCGCATGATGGGCATACGCCGCCATACCCTTCATACCGAACAGTAACGTAGAACGAAGGGATACCAGATCCGTCTCTCCCACAAAGAGATCCACCACCGGGATCTCTTTCATCTCCAGCTTCTTACGCTCCTCCACTGCCCGATCGATCACTCCCTGGATTGCCTGATTATCAAAATTCACATTGGTCAGCGTGGTAAATAAGCCATCGATCAATAACCGGTCCGTCTCTCTGGTTCGTACTCCCTTTTCCTGCACCGCCTCCGCCAGCCGGATCAGGGCAATCACCAACTCATCCTGAAGCCTAGCCGTATCCGGCTGCTTTCCGCATACACCCACCTTCACACATCCCTTATTTCCAGCTGTCTGCTGGCATTGATAGCAAAACATATCTGACATTCTTCGTATCTCCTTGTCTTTTTGTTTTCACTATCCCCGGTTCTGGAAAATTTTATACGCAGGTAAACAGATTCTACATACATTTTGGCAATAAAAAAACTCCTTGTAATCAAGGAGTTAAGAGAGGCGACAACCAGATTCGAACTGGTGATATAGGTGTTGCAGACCTTTGCCTTACCACTTGGCCATGTCGCCATATTGAAAAGCTCCCCGAGTAGGGCTCGAACCTACAACACCACGGTTAACAGCCGTGTGCTCTACCATTGAGCTATCGAGGAATACTGAAGTTATTATACCTTCAAAACTGCATACAGTCAAATACTAAATCCATCTTTTTAAAACCTATCCTAAACCATCTTGGTTAAGCCCTCGACCTATTAGTAACAGTCAGCTCCATGCATTACTGCACTTCCACCTCTGCC
>QFCE01002583.1_pt1 | contig 53669 bp, 40 predicted proteins | sample 5346091 | NCBI WGS metagenome assembly QFCE01 (sample SAMN09062252, study PRJNA434731) | Human gut metagenome, whole genome shotgun sequencing project. | isolation source: stool timepoint A chromium assembly | host: Homo sapiens | collected 2015
CGGGCTTGCCTGACCTACGACCTCACCTTCTTCGTGCTGCTGTGCAATTCCCTGCACGAGCCGGCCGAAACGCAGGGCGCGAGCCATTGCGTGATGCACCCGGCGCCAGCAGCCCCGCGTCCCTGGGCGCGCTCGGCTTGGACCGATTACGCCGCCGACCTTTCCGTGGCGCTCGCCTACCACAAGGCGCTCGACGACGTGGCCGACGACGGCGACTTGAAGGCCCGGGCGGCCGAGCGCCTACTCGCCGGCGCCTACGAGCGGGCCCGGGCGCGCATCCCCGAGCAGTGCGCCGAGATCGAGCGGGCCATGGTGGCCATCCGGGCTATCGAAGAGGCCGGACGCAACAACGCAGCCGCTCTTTTAAGTGGCGGCCGGGCCACTTGCACCTCCCCCACTGGCTCGGATGCAGCCGAAACAGGCGCATCTTCCGCATTCGACCCCGATGCCGCAGGTGTCGCCGGCGCATTCGACCCCGATATCGCGGCGCATGAGTTCGGGCGCATGCTCGGGCGGCTGTTCGCCCACAACCAGGGTTTTTGGACCGAAACGATGGAAGAGCTGGGACGCGGCCTCGGGCGCTTTATCTACTTGATGGACGCCGCCGTGGACTTCGACGACGATGCCGCTTCGGGCAGCTACAACCCCTTCGTGGCGCTCGGCTCAGACGCCGAGGCCATGCGCGCCACATTGGCTTTAGCCGCCGCCGACGCAGTCGTCCCCTACGAGCGTCTGCCGCTGGTGCAGGACGCGCACCTCATGGACGCCATTCTGTACTCCGGTGTCTGGGCCCAGTTCAACAAGGCCTATCCGCCCCAAGACGCCCTCGCGCAAAATGAAGGGAGCCCGCAGAGCGAACCCCCTCGAAACTGACCGACGCGCGCAACCGCGCTGACGCTACTTGATGAAGGCGCCAAGCAGGCTGGCGGCCTGCTTGTAGAACGGCACGCGGGAATCCTTCTCGCAGGCCTCGGCGAACTGGGGCATCCACACCTTCGCGTGCTCGGTCATGAACTCGTCCCAGGCCGCCTCCGGAGAGCCGCCGGGCAAATCGGCCGAGGCCACCACGTCGCCGGGCTCGGAACCGTCGTCCTCCGCGTCGAACTCGTCAATCTCCTCGCCGATCTCCTTGTACTGCGCAGCCTGCTCCTCGGTGGGAGCGCCGTCGCCACCGGCTTCCACATCGGCCTCGGCCGCCTCGTCCATAACGTCGGCCGCCGCGCGCAGGGCTAGGTACTCCAGCAGCTCCAGCTCGGTCCACACCGCGTCGAGCGGCTCGTTGGTGCCCTCGGGACGACCCAGGCCGCAAGCCTTGCAAAAGCGCTCCACGGCCATGGAGTGCGGGTTCACGAACAAGAGCGGCTGCACGCCCTCGGCCTTGGCCCGCCACACGCCCTCGTACGGGCTGCACGCCGCCTCGGGAGCGCCCACGAACAGGCGCGTAGCCTCGGGGCGCAGCTCCTTCTGGATGTCGTCCGGGTCGGGCAGCGCAGCGGCCTCAGCGGCACCGGGGGCCGTAGCGACCGTCCAGTCGAGCCCCAGCACACCGGCAATCTCGTCGGCGGCCTCGCCCCACTCCCCCGAGGCGATGGCCTCGGCGAGCACTTTGTCCTCCGGATAGCGGAACGACAGCGCCAAAAGCTCGCACATCGCCGCGCGAGCCTGCCAAATGTTTGCGGATACGGTCATGGAAGTTCCTCCTTTGCGGATGGGTTTTATCAACGAGAAGCATAGCATTGTGCGGCCCCGTTGTCGGCGTAGCTTCGCGACCAGCGTCGCAACTCCATGGCTGACGCCGAGCGCCCTACTGCGCAGAAGCCTCGCTTGTGGCGACGAACCGATAGGGCACGGCGCGATCTTCGAACAGCGCCAGCAAGTCGGACAGAGGAACGCGCAGCGTGGCCGTGTTGTCGTTGGGATGCACGCCCACGGCCGGCCAATCGCGCAAAGCCGCATCCAACACCACCTGCACTTTCCCTTCCGTATCGTTCAGCACGCCGAAAGGAGAGACCGCCCCACCGCGCAGACCGAGAATTCCCTGCAAGTCCTCTTCCGAGGCAAAACGCAAGGGCCGCGCTCCGAGAGCCGCCCGCAAAGCCTTCAGATTCGCCGGCTTATCCTCGGGCATGACGACCAGATAGTAGTTGCGCTTCTTGTCGTCGCGCAAAAAGAGGTTCTTCACCACCACATTGGCGAAGGGCAATGAGAGCGCATCCATCGCCTCCATGGTGAAGACCGCCTCGTGATCGACTCGATCGTAGACAACCCCGCGACTGTCCAGATACGCGCACACCCCTTCTTTTCCAAATGTCACGGCCCCGCTCCTTTCCGCCGTCCGGCATCGCCTATCGCAAACACGCCGTCGATTTCTCTGCGGCACAGTATAGCGAAGAAAAGCGGGGCGCAAGACAAGCTCGGATCAGTTGTCCATCGGGCAATCGCCTCCCGCGGCGCGACGACTCCCGCGTTGCCGCAACACCGCCAGGGCGGCGGGGGCGCGCACGACCACGTGCACGATGAGGGCCGCGAGCAGCACCTTGGCCGCCACGGCGTGCAGCGGATCCCAGAAGGAGTAGCCCGTGGCGTACAGGCCGAGCGAGGGAAGCGCCGCCCCGGACACCATGACGCCCGACACCACACAGGCGGCGAGCGCCACGAGCAGCACGATGTTCAGAGCGAGCCGCCCCGCGCGGCCACGGCCGGCAAGCCCATCGCCGCTGGCAACAATGTGAACGCCCATGACGACAAAGGCCCCCAGCCCGATGAACTCGTGCACCGGAACACCCGTGAGAGCCGGATTGGCCGCCACCAGGTACACCACCAGCACGACCGCGTCGAAAAGCGCGCGATTGCGTTTCATGTCAGGCACCTTCCCTTTCGAAATCGAAATCGGCGTCGGCCAGATCGGCAGAGCGGGCGATCGACACCTCCGCCGTCGAATGGGCGGCCGGCACCTTCGCCGCCGGCGCGGCTTCCGCAGAGCTGCTGGTTAGCACGTCGCCGCGTCCCTCGCGCCCGCGCGCGCCGCGGCCCGACCGGCGCACGAGCAGCCACAGAGCCAGCACCAGCACCGTGGGCATGATGATCCACATGTTCAGGCTGGCGTCCGACGCCTGGTGGTAGCGCCCGATGAGGGAGTCCCACCCGTGACACTCCGCCGACGTGCAGCCGGCTTCGGGGCACGTCATCTCGTGAACCCCGTCGGGCTCGGGCACCGCCTCGAACCCGTGGCACGCGCCCGAGGCGCACCCCGCGGCCGGGCAGGGGGAATCCGCGGCAATGGGACGGATGGCAGAGCCGGGAGCCAATGCAGAGCCGACCGCTATCGTCACGGCTAGAGCCGCCAGCAATGCGAGGGCGGCGAGAAGTTTCTTCGGCATTGCGAACCTTTCCTTTCGGAAGCGCCTAAGCAAGTGCGAGAGCCTCCCAGGGCGAGAATCTCGAGTTGTTAGACATTCAACGGGGCGCATCGAGCGCGTTCGAGAGCCGCAAGGGGCAAAATCCCGGTTCGCAGAGATCGCTAAGCGGATGCAGTCCAGAGTTCTTCCCTGCCGACGTCTAACAACTCGAAATTCTTGCCCAAATTCAGCTGCGAAATCGTCTCGCATGCTGACGAAGAGGCCCGCGCCGGGAAGGGGCGGCGCGGGCCTGAGTAGTAACCCTCTCCGGTACCAACAATCAGCAGAATCTGGTACCGCCAGTCAGCGGGCTTGGTCCCCTGGGTAAGATAAATTGGTACCGCCGCCCATCGAGCCTAGAATTCCATGTCGCGAGCCCAATCCGGGGCTCGCTTTCATGGAAAGGGGCACGATGCCTATGTCCAAGAACAAGAAAATCCTCCTGATGCTGGCCAAGGGAGGGGCCACCCAGTCGGACATCGCGGCCGCGCTTCACGTCAGCAAGCGCGACGTCTCCGCCGGCGCCAAGGTGATGCGCGAATGCGGCCTGACGTTCGACGCCGTGAGCTCGATGGACGCCGACGCGGTCGATGACATGTTCTTCGCCAAGGAGGAGCGCCGTCCGAACGACGCCTACCTGAGACCCGACATGGCGGCGCTGGTCGAGCGCAAGAAAATGAGTCGGAAGCTGCCGGTGAAGCTCTTCTGGCTCGAGTACTGCGAGCGCGCCGCGGCGGAGGGGAAGCTCGCCTACGCCTACCAGACGTTCTGCGAGATGTTCGCCGACGCCGCAGGCAAGATGGGCGCGACCAGGCACTTCTCCCACGAGCCGGGGGCCAAGTGCTTCATCGATTGGGCCGGCGACGTCGCCCACCTCACCGACAAGCTGCTGGGAACCAGGACCAAGGTCTACGTCCTGGTCGTCACGTTGCCCTTCTCGGACAAGTTCTGGGCGGAGGGCTTCTGCGACATGAGGCAGAAATCCTGGCAGGAGGGCCAGATCCACGCGTTCGAGGAGTTCGGCGGCGTTCCGCGCATGTGGGTGCCCGACAACGCCGCCACGGCGACCGATCGGGCCGCAGCCCCGCGGGTCACGCTCGTGAACAGGGAGTACGAGCGCTTCGCCGAGCACTACGGGGCGGCCGTCCTGCCCGCCCGGGTCCGTCGGCCGCGCGACAAGAGCGTGGCCGAATCGTGCGTCGACCTGGTTGAGCGCTGGATCATCGGGCCGTCCGGCGAGATGACATTCTATACCATCGACGAGTTCAACGAGTTCTGCGCGGAGAAGGTGGCATGGCTCAACTCCCGGCCGTTCTCCGCCAAGGACGGCTCGCGCGACTCGGTGTTCGAGGAGGAGCGCATGCACCTGATGCCCCTTCCCGCCGAGCGCTACGAGATGTGCGAGTGGCGCAGCGCCAAGGTGGCCCCGGACTACCACGTCACCGTCGACTACATGCACTACTCCGTCGACCACTCGCTCATCGGCGAGCAGGTCGACGTGAAGCTGACCTCGTCGTCGGTCGCGGTGATGCACGGCGGGGCGGTGGTCGCCGGGCACCCGAGGCGTCACGGCCGCAAGGGGCAGTACTCGACCAACGTCGAGCACATGCCCGAGAACCATGCCGCGCTGGACGACCCGTGGTCGCCGGAGCGGTTCGCGTCGTGGGCGAGGCGCGTCGGCCCCGAGACCGCATCGGCGATCGAGCGCGTCCTCGCCAGCCGCGCGATCGTCGAGCAGTCGTTCGTCTCCTGCCGCAACATCCTCGGGCTGTCGAAGACGTACGCGCCGGCGCTGCTCGAGCGCGCTTGTGCCAAGCTGAACGCGGCCTCGGCGCTTCCCAGCTACACCGGCCTCAAGAACGCGATCCTCGCCATCAAGTCGTCCGACGCCGAGGAGCGAGCCAAGGGGCGCCCCGTCGGGGCCGCAGGCTCCGGCGAGCTGGTGGACCGCGCCAAATCGGCGGGCCGCCTGCGCGGCGCGGACGCCTACAAGAGAGGCGGCGAGTAGGATGCTTACCGAAGAGCACTTCGAGCTGTTCAGACAGTTCAGGATAAAGGCCATGGGGGACAAGCTGCGCGAGATGGTGGAGGACGAGTCGTACGATCGGTTCACCTTCGAGGAGAAGATGGAGATGCTCATCGACGCGGAGGCCGCCGCCAGGCGGGAGCGCAAGGTGGCCAAGCTCGTCAAGGACGCGCGCTTCAAGGATCCCTCGGCATGCGTCGAGGACGTCGTCTATCTGCCCGACCGGACGCTCGCCAAGGACCGTATCAACCGCCTCGCCCGATGCGAGTGGATCGGCGAGAGCGAGGTCGTCGTGGTCATCTCGAAAACCGGCTGCGGCAAGAGCTTCGTCGTTCAGGCTCTCGGCAACGCGGCGTGCCGCAGGCTGATACCCGTGCGCTACACGCGCCTCGCCGACATCTGCGACGATTTGAACCGGGCCCGCGCCGCCAAGGACGGCAGCTACTTCGAGAAGATGGACGCCTACAAGTCCGTCGCGCTCCTGTTGGTCGACGACTTCATGACGACGCCGATATCGACGCAGAACTCGGTCGACCTGTTCGAGATCATGGAGGCGCGCGAGGGCCGCCGCGCGACCGTCATCGCCTCGCAGCTCGAGCCGAACGAGTGGTACCTGCGCATCGAGGGCGAGCTGATGGCGGACTCGATCCTCAACCGCATCGCAACCGGTGCCCGCTACATAGATCTCGAGGGGCCGAACATGCGAGAGTACTTCGCCAAGAAGAGGCGCGCTGATTAGCGGTACCGAGACAGCCTACTCGCGGTACCGCCTTTTGCTGATCGCCGGTACCAAGCCAGGTGATCGATGGTACCGCGAGAGGTTACTACTCAGGGCCTGCACATAAGGAGGCGGCTACTTGGAAGGCGAGGCCTCCTCGGCCGGGCTCAAGGGCAGGAACTTCAGGCCCAGGAAGAAGATGAGGAACCCAAGGGCCACGACGCCGAGCGTCACACCGAACTCAAGCGGTGTCGGCCAGTAGACCATGCCCCCGTAGATGCCGGAGAGGCCGGAGTCCCAGGCGGTGTGCTGCATCGAGGTCAGGGGGCCGGCGTAGTCCAGGTTGGCGATCTGGAAGCCGCCCACGAGCAGTTGCACGCGCTTGCAGAAGATGCCCGCGATCGCGAGCAGCGAGCCGATCACCAGCAAGGTGTTGGTGCGCAGCGCCGGCACGAAGCAGATGACGGCGCAGGCGGCGCAGCCGGCGATCTCCGTCCAGAAGTACGGGGCGAGCGGGCCGGAGACGAGCATCTGCACCACCTCGAGGCCGCTTCCCGCGGGGAACGCCTCAGTGAGCAGGTCGCAGCCGAAGAAGTACAGGTCCACCATCACGAAGGCGCCCAGCAGCTTCGCGAGCTTCACGAGATAAGACTGGTCGAGCTCCAGGTAGCCGACCTTGCGCAGCCCGATGGCCACAACCATCACGAGCGCCGTGCCGCACACCAGCGCCGAGGATACGAACCAGGGGGCGAGAAGCGCGGTATGCCACATCTCGCGACCCTGCTGTAGACCGAAGATCCAGGCGGTCACCGAGTGCACGAGCACCGCGCACACCAAGGCCACCACCGAGATGACGCGCAGGGCCGTATGGCTCATCTTGCCCGCCTCGGCGCGCACCTGCGCCCACAGGTACACGCAGGACAAGATGAGATAGGTGCCCAGCACCAGGATGTCCCACATGAGCGGGCTGCCCAGGTTGGAGTACGCGAACAGCTCCCACAGGCGCATAGGCTGGCCCAGATCGACCACCACCATGCCGATGGCGGCCACAGTGCAGGCGATGGAACTCATCACCGCCACCTTGGAGATGCCGCCGAACCCGGCGATGCCGAAGGCCTTGGGCACCGACGAGATGATGAGGCCGCCGGCAGACAGACCCACGAAGAACATAAAGGACGTGATATAGAGGCCCCACGAGTTCAGGTTGCGCATACCGGTCTGAACCATGCCGCCGGAAAGCTGCATCGCCCAGAGCACGAGGCCGGCCACCACCACGACGGCCGACACGCCGATGGCAATGTTCAGCCCGCGGCCGCCCCACACGGCGGTCTTGGCGCCGGCCGCCTCGCGGGTTTTCGAGCGGCCCTGGGCCGCACTGAAGTCGAGGTCGTCATCTACGACGGCCCCAGAAGAGAAATCAGCCATGAGAATCTCCTAGAGGTAAGCGGGCGAGGCAGCGAGCCCCGCCCGCGAAAGTTTGCGATTCGCGCCGCGTCATGCGGCGAGCAGAAGAAGCGCCGAGGGCCGGCGGCCACTACACCAAGTAGTACACCGAGGGCTTCGTCCCCTCCTCGGGCAGCAGCTGTTTGTACTCGCGCGAGGCGATCTTCTTCGACACCTCGGACTCGGGATCATCCAAGTCACCCCAGTGGCGAGCGCGCTCGGGACAAACGTCGATGCAGGCGGGTTGCTCGCCCTTCGCTTGACGGTGCCAGCACATCGTGCATTTTTCCACCACGTGCTTCTCATGGACGGGAATATCCGCAGCCCCAAACGCTACACCTGTGTAATAGGCCGGCTCCTCCCAGTTGAAAGATCGCACTCCCGTATAGGGACAAGCCGCCATGCACATGCGGCATCCGATACATTTCTCGTAGTCCTGACGCACGATGCCCGTCTCCGGATCCTTGTAGGTAGCACCCACCGGACACACCTTCACGCAAGCTGGATTTTCGCAATGCTGGCAGGCGACGGGCAAATAGGAAAGGCGCGTATTTGGAAACTCACCAACGGGTACATCCATATATTCGCCGTCCTCGGTTATTATCCTGTTCCACCAGACTTCTTTGGGAAGGTTGTTCTCATACCGGCAGGCGACGGCGCAGGTATGGCAGCCGATGCAACGCTTTGTGTCGATTGCAAATCCGTACCGCATGGCTACTCCTCCACTTTCTTGACTTCTACCGCCGTATCGTAATAGACATAGCTGCCAGCGCAGGCGTCCGCACGATTGGCCGTAAGCTCCTGATAACCGCCTTCAATGAACTGACTGCGCTGCCAGCCCTTCGGGATGTAGCACAATGCCTCCGGGAGCGCGTCGTCTACCACCGCCTTTACTACGCAGCGGCCTCGATCATTGAACACTTCCACCACATCGCCGCTGGCAATGCCGCGGTTATCCGCATCGGGGCGGGAGATATGGAGGAGGGGCTCCTTGTCGATCTCCCGCAACGTCTCACTCGCAAACCATTGAGAATGAGTACGCCCGCGCTGATGAAGCTGCAAATATCCCAGCGGATATTTCGATCGAATCTCGGCACCAGGCCAGTTCTCGAACGGAGGCAGCCAGATAGGGAACTGCTGCTCTTTGGCTTCGCTTTGCCAATCTTGACCGTATTCGTAGCAGGCCGTAGGTATCTCACAGTAAATCTCAGCTCGCCCCGACGGCGTCGGGAACTCATTGTCATATTCAAACCCACCGACCATCCACGGCTCCTCCTCGGTGCCGAGCTGACGGATTGCCTTCTTTTCCTTCAAAGTTGCATGGTCGATCCCTCGCGCTCTATTCTCGTCGGAATCAAGCCCGATATCGATCCACTCCTCGTCCGTGAAGTAGGGGTAGTGTTCCTCGTAGCCCAAGCCATGAGCGATCAGCGTAGTGATCTCGCTGTCATTTTTGCACTCCCACAAAGGCTCGATCGCCTTGCCCCCGTACACAAGATAAGGGTTGGAGAAGTTCCCGCGTATGTCAGGGTACTCGAGCCAGAACGAGGCGGGAAGCACATAATCGGAGTAGCGCGCCGTGTCGGTCATTTCGATGTCGGTGGTAACGATGAGATCAAGTTTACCTACCACATCCTCCAGCCACAATCTCTGCTGAGGATAATTGCTTGCAGGATTGCCCGTCGCACCCACAAAAGCTTTGATAGGATAATCTTCCCCGCAGTATTTGCCCGTTCTCACCGCCTCGAGCCAAGCAGCAGAGCAAAGGCGCGGATCCATATTTGCAATATCAACCGGTGAAACGCCCGTAGAGACCACAGGGTTCACATAGAGGGGCGATAACGCTCCCTTGGGACAGCCCGGACCGCCAAGGCCAGACCCATGGCGAGAAAGATTGTTCGTCAGCGCCGCGATAATCGCAAGTGTCTGACCCCACAGGTGGCTCCCGCGATAATGGTCGATACCGAACTGGGTATAGGCCATCACCGGCTCACCCGAAGTGTAAATATCCACAAGCTCGCGAATGGTTTCCACCGGTACGCCTGAAAGCTCGGAGGCGTCCTCGACGGTATAAGCCGCCATATGCTCTTTGAGGGCCGAATAGGCGGTTTTCACCTTGATGCCCTGAACTTCGAACTCGCCTTCAAGGACAGGAGTGTCGCATTCAGTATAGAAAGCGATATCGCCCGTGGCCTCATCTATCACGTAGGCGGGATCGGCCTTCGTGCTCCCCGCCGTATTCAGGGTCACAGCATCACGCACATCGGCCAGTTCACCGCCCTCGATATCGGATCGACGCAGAAACAGCCCGGTGTCTTGGCGAATGAGGAAAGGCGCCGTGGTGGCACGCTTGACATACTCTACATCAATACGATCTTCTCTCACGATCTCATTCAGTATAGCCAAGGCCAAGTAGAGGTCGGTGCCTTGTTTGATCTGAATCCACTCGTCACAATAGTGAGACGTTGCGGAGCGCATGGGATCGATGCACAGCAGCTTGGCGCCATTGTCCTTTGCCTGCAAAATGATGCGCCATGTCTGCGGAGTAGTTAGAACGGGGTTGGTGCCCCACACGATAATGTACTTGGAGTTGACCATGTCCTTTGGTTCGTTGCTGTAGCCAAACGTACCGCCGCCGATCACGCGGTTGGTGCCCCAACCGACCGCCCAGTCGTACATCAATTGGAGAAAGCATCCGCCGACCGTGAAAGCAAGACGAATGATCGCCGCCTCTTGACCTCGGTAGTTACCCGACGAGAAACCCCAAGTAACGGCACGCGGGCCATACTCCTCTCGTATCTCCTTTAGCTTGGTCGTAATTTCATCAATGGCCTGATCCCAAGAGATGCGTTCCCACTCACCTGCCCCGCGATCGGTTCCCTCGACACGTTTGAGCGGGTATTTCAGGCGATTATCGCTATAAGTGCGCTCGGGTATGCTCAGGCCGCGCAGGCAACAGCCCGAATAGATTTCCTCGGGATAATCTCCTCGCGACATTTTGACGACTTTTCCATCGCGCACGTGAGCATTGAGCATACACGCCTGAAAGCAGTTGGCGCTGCAAATGGTCGACACAATCTCTTCGCCATCACGATCGGCCTCTTCTTGGGCATTGGCGAAAAGAGCATGGCCGCCAAAGCCAAGAGACCCTGCTCCCGCAACACCTAATGAAGCGACGCCCGTTGCCTTCAGGAATCCTCGGCGGGTGAGGCCGGAGCGCTTGGTTTCGCTTCCTGACATCTCTCCTCCTCTTTCATGGCAGAGGGGCAAGCCGGGCGCAGACAGCTTTTCTGCGCAACGGGCTTGCGCGCCCTCTCTTCCCATCCCCCATGGGCGAATCCGGTTGCATGCTCGCGGCACGAATGATGGGATTCCAACATAGTCTCTAAGAATCGGCCGAATTCTGTTGCTGCCAGTTTGTCATACTTTGTCATAGGTTGTCAAGAGAAAATGTAGGACAATCTATGACAAAATTTCGCCACATTCAAAAATGCCTGATCATAAGCTATTTGGTATAACTAACTGTATAGCAGAAAATTGCACTATTTTGCAAAGTCAAGATTTGAAAAGAGAATATTTGTTTGTATTCTTGTAGATAAGCGGGGAGCTGGGGCTCTCTGCATACATCTCCCCTAACACCAATTCTAGATAACGGGAGGGAGGTGATGCAGATGAGCGTTTTCCTGGCCTTGGTTCAAACTTTTGTTGGAGCTGCCACTCTGGGGGTTGCACTTTTGGCCCTAACAAGAGAGAACCCGCCGCAAGACGGCGGGAACTCCAACAGTAGCGAGGACTAGGCACCCTCGCCAACCGGGACGTCCATGCGGCGTCCCGGCCCTTCGGGGCTAAACCCAGTTCTCTAGGCGAGGTCCATTGTAGCACGAAACCGGTCAGCTGGCGCGCAGATTGCGACGCCCATACGCACCAGCAAGAGGAAGCGAAGAAAGAAGATGCTACTGCTTATCTCATTTCCTTGATCGTAAAAACAACAGAGACCCAAAGGAGCCGTTATTTATACTTTTTCCCGAATCGTATAAATAAGAGGGGGTGGGAGGGCTGCTTGTTTATCTTCTCGGAAGGAAAGGATAAACAAGTCATCCTATGGCATGACGGCATTAGCTCTGCTTCGCGGCCTTCGCCAAGGCTTCGGCGGTATCGGGGTCGGTGAAGCCCTCGCTGAAGGCGCTGGGGATGACGAGCGTGCCGCCAGATTGCTTCACGGCCTCGTAGGCCAAATGCATCGTGCGCAACCTCATGGCCTCCGGGTCGCCCTCGTAGTTGGCGCTCGCGTCCTTTAGCATGTCGGAGATGTCCGCCTCCGCCTCGGCCAGGGTCATGCGAGCGTCGCGCTCGCGGGCCGCGACGGCAGCGGCGGCCATCGCCGGCTGCAGCTCGCGGGGCACCACGATGTCACGCACCTCCACGTCGATGACGTCGATCCCCCAGCCGTCCAGCTTCGCCTCCAGCACCTCTTTCAGCTCGGCGTCCAGCTGGTCGCGCCGACAGGCCACCTCAGCCAAGCTCGCGCGCCCGATGGCCGCCCGCAGCGTGGCCTGGGCCATCCATGCCACAGCGCTTGCGTAGTCCTCCACCTCGCAGGCGGCCTTCTTCGGCGAGAACACCATCCAGAACACCACCGCGTCCACGTTCACGGGCACCAAATCGGACGTGAGCGTCTCCTCGGCGCCGAAGTAGGTGGCCGCCACGCGCTGGTCGATGCGCACGGTGTAGAACTCGATGACGGGCCAGGTGAACACGATGCCCGGCCCCGCCACACGGTTGAAGCGGCCGAAGCGCATGACCACGGCGCGCTCCCATTCCATGACGATGTGCACCGACGAGGCGGCCAGAGCGCCAACTACCGCGGCGATCACGAGGGCCGCAAGGCCAATACTGCCCGCGAGGGCCTGGGCGCAGGCGAGCACCAGCGCGCAAACAGCGGCGAACACGATGATGGTGAACGCCACGGCGCCGTTGCGGGAGGTGCGGTTACGCCCCGTTTCCAGCCGCGCGCCCGTCTGCGGCGCCCTCTCCTGCGGGCTCGGGGAACTTGACGAGGCGTCCGCGCCGTGCTTCTTGCGGGTCATGGGCTGCTCCTTCGCTTGTGCCATCCTTCTCGCGCTTGGCCTTGGCGGCCACGAGCGCCGCTGTGAACTGCGCGTCGATATCCTCCAGCGACATGCCGAGCTCCTGGCAGCGCTTGAGGTACTCTGCCGTGACGATCTCCGCCGTCACCTCGGCCGAGACGCCGGGCTTGTCGGACACATCGGCCACGAACGCCCCGAGCCGCCGCTTCGACACGATGTAGCCGTCCTCCTCCAGGCTCTGGTACACCTTGCTCACGGTGTTGTAGTTCACCTCCACCTCGGCGGCCAGGCCCCGCACCGTGGGCAGCTGGTCGCCCGGCAGGTAGAACCCCGAGGTGATGAGGTAGATGAAGCGGTTCTTCAGCTGAAGCCAGACGGGGATGGAACTGGCATCGTCCAGCTGGAACAGGTCCCCGGCCGGTATCGTCTTGCCTAGTTTGACCACAGGGTCACGTCCTCTCTTTCCGTTGCGGAGCCTTCTCCCCCGCTTTTCTCTGCGGAAGGCGCGGAACGCAAGCCCGCCGCCTCCTCGTTTTCGGAAGGTACGGAAGCGGGGGCTTCCGCTTCCTGCAGCTCCAAGGGACGCTGGGCACCGGCCTCCACCACCGCGGCGCGCAGGCCCAGAGCACCCACGAGCACGAGGGCAGCCGCAAGAGCCAGGGCCGCAGCGGGATACGCCTTCGCGACCGCCTTCGCAGCCGAGCGCGAGCGCCCGTGCCCGCGAACAAGGCAGCCGACTTCCACGGCGAGCGCCGCCGCAAGACCGCAGGCCACGAAAGCCGCCCACCAGGGCAGCGCCGCCGGGCCGTGCATGAGGCTCGTCGCCGAGGCTCGCACACCCGCGTGATCGCTTCCCAGCGCGAAGGCGAGAAGCCCCGCGGCCGCCACCACCTCCGCCACGATGACGACCACATCGACGCGGGCGGCACTGCGCACCGCCTTCCGAACGCTCCCGTCGCCTTCCACGAAAAGCGCCCCGGCCATGAGCAGGGCGCAGCCGCAGGAGGCGGCCGACAGTGCGAAGAGCGCCGGTACCCAGGGCGACGACCACAGCCGCACCCCGGAAAGCGTCTGCAGCAGCAGCCCGGCGTAAACCGCCACGACCACGGCCAGCCCGCAGGCGACGATCTCCGCGACCACCATCGCGCACCGGCGCAACCAGGGCACGTACAGAAACCGCGCCAGGGCGAGCGCCGCCGCCAGCGCCGTCAGCAGCGCCACGGCCCAAGCGCCCAGGTTCATGAGCGTCACAGGCGGTGCCGTAAACAGCGACAGCACGCGGTCGATACGCCCGAGGTCGGCGGCGAGGCAGCCGGCACCGAGGGCCAGCGCCCCGCAGGAGAGGGCGAGCACACCGGCGACCAGGCGCTCGGCGGGGCGCTTCTCCGCGAAGTCGGGCGGCGCGCTTGCTCCGAAGGGCTCGCACACGAGGAGCAGGTCGGCCAAGGACGCTGCGGCCACGCCGCCCGCGCCCACGCCGGCCAAGAACAGATAGGCCACTATCAGCTCCCCGAACAATGCGCCCCCTTCGATTCCGTTTCCCGAAGTATGACACAAACCGTCGCCAATGTATATGACAATGTGGGGCAGAAAAGGGAATCTATTCCACACGGAGCATACGGTAACCGACGCCGACGTGGGTTTGGAGGTAGACGGGGTTGGCCGGGTCGGGCTCGATTTTCTTGCGCAGGGTGGCCATGAACACGCGCAGGCTGGGCAAGTCGCTCGCCAGGGCGGCGCCCCACACCTCTTTCAGGATATAGTTGTGGGTGAGTACCTTGCCGGTATTGCGGGCCAAAAGCACCAGAAGCTTGTACTCGATGGGAGTCAGATGAATCTCGTCGTCGCCCCTCACGACAACCTTGGCATCGAAGTCGATGGCGAGATCGCCATTGCGATACGTCTCCCCCGCCTCTTCCTCGGTCTCGTCGAAGGCGACGCGACGCAGCGCCACGCGCACTCGGGCAAGCAGCTCCGCAACTGAGAAGGGCTTTGTCAGGTAATCATCGGCCCCCGCATCAAGAGCCGTCACCTTATCGGCATCCTCCTGGCGCGCCGACAGAACGATGATCGGCACACGCGACCACCCGCGCACCGCTCCGATGACCTCCGTCCCGTCGCGATCGGGCAGTCCCAAATCCAAAATGACGAGGTTGACATCCCTCGCGCACGTAAGGTCAGCGAGAGCCGCCGTAGCCGTGGATGCCTCGCGCGAACGATAGCCGTGCACGTCAAGGGCACACGTAACCAGATTGCGCACCGCCGGGTCATCCTCCACAACGAGGATAACGCCCTCGTCTCTATCGCTCATCGTCCGCACTCCCTTCCTCGACGACGCCAACCGGAGCCTCTTCGCGCAGCTCTGCCGCGGGAAGAGCGAACGAGAACACGCAACCGTGCGGATAGGCATCGCGCAACACGATATCACTGCCGTGCGCCCTTAAGATAGAGCGGCAAAGCGAAAGACCCAGCCCCATTCCTCGACGCGCATCGCCCCCTTCGCCGTCCTCGCAGCCTGTGCCCACCCGTCCCCCGTGGTAGAACAGATCGAACACGCGCGCTTGCTCGGCGGGAGGGATGCCCGGACCGTCATCGGCCACCGCGACAACCACCCTATCGCCGGAAGCGCTGCGCTCGCGATGCGCGGTGAGGCGAATGGACGACCCCGCGGGCGTGTAGGCGATGGCGTTGTTCAAAAGGTTCACCACCACCTGCACAATCAAACGTCCGTCCATCTGAGCCAGGAGAAACTCATCCTCGATCTCCACCGTCAGCCGATGCTCGCTCACAGAGCGACTGACATGGCGCAGCGCATCGGCCAGCACGTCGGAAACCAGTTCGGGGGCGCGCGACACTTCGACGTCGCCGTCGTCGAGCCGCGTCACCGACAGCAAATTTTCCACCAGATTGATCAGCCAATTCGCGTCCTCATGGATATCCGACGTCAAACGCTTCCTCTGCGCCTCGTCCAGGACGTCCCCCGAGGCGAGCAACATATCGGCGTCGCCCGAGATGCTCGTGAGCGGCGTTCGCAAATCATGGGAAATGGCACGCAGCAGATTCGAGCGCAGCGCCTCCTTCTCGGCCTTCACGGCGAGGTTCTTCCGCTCGCTCGCCAGCGCCAGAGCCTCCGCCGCCTGACCGCATTCGTCAAGCAGCGCTACGAGCAGATTGCGCTCGAAGGAGCCAAAGTCGTCGTCGCCTTGCTCCATCACCAATCCCGCCACGCCGAACACGCGATCCTTCGAACGAATGGGAAGGTACAGGCAGCGCGCCTCGCGCAAGGTGTCCGTCGTTGCGCCGGCAGCCTCGCCATTGGCGGCGACCCACGACGCAACGGCCATCTCGCCCGGAGCCGCGAGATCCAGCTTCTCGGCGTCTCCCCCGCCGCTGCCGGGGACATCGAAGACCCGCGGCGGAAGGAGGCCGCCATGCGCCGCCCCATCGACCTGGTACATCACCACCGGCCGATCGAGAATCTTCACCACTTGGGCCGCCGCCGTCTCCAAACAAGCGCCGAGGCTCACGACCGCCTGGAACTCCCGACTGCTCTCCAAAAGCACCTCGGTACGGTAGGCCCGTCGCGCCGCCGTGGTCGCCTGACGCTTCAGTCGGATGGCCAAAGATGAGGCCCCCAATGTTCCTATCAGCAGAAACGCGAAGATGATGGGGGCCGATAGGCTATAGGCATGGAAGGTGTAGCGCGGCGCCGTGAAGAAGAAGTTGTAGGCCACGACACTGCCCAGCGCCACAAGCACGGCATACAGAAAACCATCCGCGCGCGTGGCGAGCAGCAGCGCGACCAGCAGATAGGTCATGAGGATGATCGAGGGCGTAGGGCTTGCCAGCCACGCCACTTCCCCCAGCGCCGTCGCAACGGCTATCGCGAGAAGCGCTCGAAAAACATCGGAGGCCGTGAGGCGAAAGCTCGCATGGGTGCGCAAGCGCTCGAGCACCGAGGGGGCGTCCACCGCGGGGACGGCCGTCACCATGGCCTCGGGAGCGGCCCGCATCAACCGCGACGCCACGTCCCCGCATCCGAGCAGGCCGATGCGACCGGGCATCGAGGGCACCACGATACGGCGAATACCCGCCGCTGCGGCGTAAAGGGCCAAGGGCTGCACCGGATCGTCCCCCGTCAACGTGACGATGCGCGCACCCATCTCCTCCGCAAGGGCGATCGAGCGGGCAAGGGCCGCATCGCCTTTCGATCGCCCCTCCACGCCCTCGCCGCCCGATTCGACCACAAGCGCCGTGCACGAGCCGCCAAACGCCTCGGCCATACCCGCTGCCGCGCGAATAACTCGCGGCGCCGCCGCATCGGCGGTCACCAGCACCAAAACGTCTTCGCCGCCAGCCGCATGCGGCACCGTAGCCGCAGAGGCGCGCGTGAGGCGGTCGGCAGCGCGACGCAGGGCAATTTCGCGCAGCGCCGCCAAATTCGATCGCGAGAAAAAGTGCGAAAGCGCCGACCCGATCCGCTCGGGCGCGTAGATTTTGCCCGAACGCAGGCGCTTGATGAGGTCAGCAGGCTCCAAATCGACGACTTCGACCGAATCGGCCGCGTCGAAAACGCGGTCGGGGATCCGCTCGGAGGGCGCCACAGCCGTCACGGAGGCAATCTTGTCGTTAAGCCCCTCGAGATGCTGCACATTCACCGTCGTGTACACATCGATACCCGCACGGAGCAGCTCTTCGACATCTTGATAGCGCTTGCGATGGCGGCACCCCGGCGCATTGGTATGCGCCAGCTCGTCTACCAGCACAACTTGGGGACGGCGCTTCAGGGCAGCGTCGAGGTCGAATTCGCGCAAAGCGACGTTTCGGTGCTTCACCGATTTCACGGGCAGCACTTCCAGGCCATCGAGCAAGGCAAGGGTGTCGGCACGCGTGTGCGGCTCAACGTAGCCCACTACCACATCGACGCCCTCATCTTGGACATGATGAGCCTCGGTGAGCATGGCGAAGGTCTTTCCCACGCCGGCGGCGTACCCGAAGAACACCTTGAGCCGGCCGCGCCCCTCGAAGCGCTCCGCCTCACCCGCTTCCTCTTCCTCCCGGATTCGCTGTAGGATGGCATCGGGGTCGCCGCGGCCGCCGCCGATCTCCCATCTCTCTCGAACTTCCGCCACGTCACTTGCCCTTTCGCGTCGTCCCGACAGCGCCCCTGCATCCTAGCACGCCCCACCCCTCAGCCGCATCTCATTCGCTATCCGTTTCCCTCAGGTTTTCTCCAAGCGCGCCAAGCTCCACTTACTCCAGCACGCCGTCGAGCATGAGGTTCACCTTCAGCACATTCACCCGCGCTTCGCCGATAATGCCCAACAGGGGGTACTCGGTGCACTGAGCAATAATGGCACGCACCTCTCTCTCGGGCCGTCCCGTTGCCGCAGCGATACGTTCCACCTGGTAATCGGCAGCGGCCGGCGAGATATGCGGATCGAAGCCCGATCCCGACACCGTCACCAAATCACTTGGAACGGGCTGCGCGGCACGGTCGGGATGGGCCGCCCGCACCTGCTGTATGCGTTCGTCCACTCGCGCGGCAAACTCGTCACTCGCGGGACTGAGGTTCTCGGGGCTGTACCACAAAAGCGGCTGCCCCTCCGCATCGGAGAAGGAGCCGGCGTCGACCACCGTGGGCCGACCCCACAAATGGGTGTCGCTCTTAAAGGGCTGTCCCACCAACTCGCTGCCGTACTTCACCCCGTCGACCTCGATAATAGAGCCTGTCGCCTGGTACGGGAACGCTATAGCCGACAGCCCCGTCACAGCCCAGGGGTAAACGATCCCGCACAGCACACTTGCCGCGATAAACAACGCCAGGGCACTCGCGAAGCACCGCGTCACCATCTTTCCACTCATAATGCGTTCTTCCTGTTCTCGAAAATTGCCTTCATAACGGTTCAAACGAAGGCCGCCGCCATGTTGCGGCCCGGATGCCTTTACGCAACGCCGACAAGTACCATGAGCGCATCGAGCGCCTTGATGGCCGCAAAGGGAACGATCACGCCGCCCAAGCCGTACACTGCCAAATTGCGCGCGAGCAGACGGTGCGGCGACGCCTCGCGGTACTTCACCCCGCGCAGCGCAAGCGGAATGAGCGCGACGATGATAAGAGCGTTGTATATGATGGCCGCAAGCATCGCCGAGGCGGGTGTGGCCAGATGCATGATGTTGAGCACCTCCAAACCCGGATAAAGGGGCACGAGCAGCGCCGGGATGACCGCGAAGTACTTTGCCAGGTCGTTGGCGATCGAAAACGTGGTAAGGCTGCCGCGGGTCATGAGCAGCTGCTTGCCGATACGCACGATTTCGATGAGCTTGGTGGGCGAGGAGTCCAGATCCACCATGTTGCCGGCCTCCTTGGCCGCCTGAGTGCCGGAGTTCATGGCCACGGCCACATCGGCTTGGGCCAGCGCCGGAGCGTCGTTGGTGCCGTCGCCTGTCATGGCGACCAGATGCCCCTCGGCCTGGTAGCGGCGGATGGCCGCAAGCTTCGCCTCGGGCGTGGCCTCGGCAATAAAGTCGTCAAGCCCCGCCTCAGCGGCGATGGCAGCGGCCGTGAGGGGGTTATCGCCCGTGACCATCACCGTTTTAATGCCCATGGCGCGCAAGTCGGCGAAGTTGTCGCGAATGCCCGACTTGATGATGTCCTTCAAGTGAATGACGCCGAGCACGCGCGCATCGCGCGCCACCACCAAAGGCGTCCCGCCCGATCGAGATACCTCCTCGGCCACGGCGGCCACCTCCGCGCCAAAGACGCCCCCGCGCGCTTCCACGTAAGCCCGCACGGCGTCGGCCGCACCCTTGCGAATCTCGTGACCCTCGAAATCCACACCGCTCATGCGCGTTTGGGCCGTGAAGGGAACCACCGCAAAACCGGACTGCGCCAACTCGCGCTCGCGGATGCCGAAGCGCTCCTTGGCGAGCACCACCACGCTGCGTCCCTCGGGCGTCTCGTCGGCCAGGCTTGCCAGCTGAGCCGCATCGGCAAGTTCGTGCTCGCTAACGCCGCCAACGGGCAGAAAGGCCGCAGCCTGACGGTTGCCGAGCGTGATAGTGCCCGTTTTGTCGAGCAGGAGCACATCTACATCACCCGCCGCCTCGACGGCACGCCCGCTGGTGGCCAGCACATTGGCCGCATTCAGTCGGCTCATGCCGGCAATGCCGATAGCGGACAGCAGCGCGCCGATGGTGGTAGGCGCCAGGCACACGAACAACGCCACCAACGAGGTGATTCCCAGAGGATTTCCCGCGCCGTGCTGCGCGGCGGTAAATGCTCCGAACAGGTACAAGGACAGCGACACCGCAAGAAACACCAACGTCAGCGCGATGAGCAGCAGCTCGAGAGCCTGCTCGTTGGGGGTCTTTTTGCGCGCGGCTGACTCGACCATGGCGATCATCTTATCGAGAAAGCTCTGACCCGCCTCAGCGGTCACCCGCGCTACCAGCCAATCGGAGAGCACCGTCGTGCCTCCGGTAATCGACGACCGATCGCCGCCGCTCTCGCGCACGACCGGCGCCGATTCGCCGGTAATCGCGCTTTCGTCCACGCTTGCCGCCCCCATGATGACCTCGCCGTCGGCGGGCACCTGCTCGCCCGCGCGAACAAGGTACACCTGCCCCCGCTTCAACGTAGCCGATCCCACCGCGCGGCCTCGATCAGCAAGAAACGCCGACGGGTCTTCCATCGTGGCGGCATCAGCGAGGGCGGCGTTGTCTATGAGGCACGCCTCGACATCGCGTTTGGCGGAGCGCAGCGCATCGGCCTGCGCTTTGCCGCGACCCTCGGCGAGCGACTCGGCAAAGTTTCCGAACAACACCGTCGCCCATAGCACCACGCAAATTGCCGCAATGTAGCCCCACGGAGCGTCAGATATGCCCGCGAGCGCCAACGCAAGCAGCACGGTGGTCAAACAGGCCGACAGATACACCATGAGCATAACCGGATTTTGAGCCTGGCTGCGAAAGGACAGCTTGGCAAAAGCGTCGCGAACCGCTCGTTTCGTTTCCTTTTTCATAGACCACGCACCTTACCTAGAACGCACCCATGAACTGCTCGGCCAGAGGTCCCAGCGCAAAAGCCGGAAGAAGGGAGAGCGCGCCGATGAGCACGATGATGACCAACAGCAGCACGGCGAACAAAGCGCCGGAGGTGGAAAGCCCGACCGCTCCCGTCGCCTGAACCTTGAGCTGCGCCAAATTCCCGGCGAGCACCAGCGCCGCAGCGAGCGGAGCCAGGCGGGCAAAGAGCATTTCCACCCCCAGCACCACATTGATCAGCGGCGTGTTCGAGCTCAGACCGGAAAGGCCGCTGCCATTGTTTCCGCCGGCCGAAGTGGCCGCATACAGCAACTCGGTAAAACCGAAGGGAGCCGGAGTTCCCACCGCTGCCGCGCTGGCGGGGCTCATCACAAGCACCGATGCGGCAAGCAGGATGGCAAGCGCCGGCGCCACCACGATAACGACCGCCATGCGCATCTCGGCCGGACCCAGCTTCTTTCCCAGGTATTCAGGAGAGCGTCCTATCATCAAGCTCGCAACGAACACCGCCAGCACCGCGAAGCCAAGCAGGCCCACCAAACCCGTGCCGACACCGCCGCCGACCACCTCGCCAAGTCCGATGAGCGCCAGCGGCACCAGCGTTCCGATAGGAGTCATGGCCTCGATTGATGCGTTGGCCGAACCGTTGGAAGTAGCGCTCGTGAGCGCCGTCCACGCCGCCGATTCGCCGACGCCGATACGACATTCCTTTCCCTCCATATTGCCAGCCGACTGATCCAAGGCGCCCAGATACACTGCCCCATCGGCTGAAAGCTGGGGCGTGGCCGCCGTCTCGGCGGCGATAACGGAAAACAGGCCCGCCGCGAGAATCGCGAGGACAACCGTCATGAGCGCGCGACTCTGCCGACGGTCGCCCACCATGCGCCCGAAAGCAAATACCAGAGCGAAGGGGATGAGCGGCATCGCCGCGCATTGGAGGAGATTCGTAAGCGGTGTAGGGTTCTCCAAAGCCGAGGCGGAATTCGCGCCGTTGAAACCGCCGCCGTTTGTTCCCAGCTGCTTGATAGCCACCTGAGACGATTGCGGACCGAGCGGTACGACCGCCTCGGTCACCTCCTGCACCGCCGTCGGATCATCGGCATCGACGAGAGCCCCCTCGGCATCAACGCTCACCGGCTCCAAAAGCTGCACCATCTCATAGCCCTGAAACGTCTGGGGGGATCCCTGCCATACTCCCACCAAAGCGAGCACCAGCGACAGGGGCAGCAGCACGTAGAGCACCGCGCGCACGACATCGACGAAGAAGTTCCCGAGCTTGCCGCCGTCCGAAGATGCCAGGCCCCTCAGCAACGCGAATGCCACCGCGATGCCGACGGCCGGCGAAAGGAAGTTCTGCACCGCCAGACCAACCGCCTGCGAGAAGTAGCTCAGATTCGTCTCACCGGCGATAGGCTGCCAATTGGTGTTCGTCACAAAGCTCGCCGTCATATTGAAGGCCGTATCGAGCGCAAGCCCCGGAAAGCCCTCGGGGTTCCAAGGCAGTGCGCCTTGGCAGATCAGCAGGGTGAAGAGGCCGATAAAGCTTACCGCCGTAAAGGCGAGCGCACTGGCGAGAAAACGCCTCCAATCCATACCATCGTCCTCGCGCGCGCCCACAAGACGGCACGCAGAGCGCTCGAGCGGGCCAAGCGCACGCCGAATGAGAAGGGGCCGACCTTCCATCACGTCAACCAAATACCCCGAAAGCGGGAGGGCGCAGGCCACGACGAGCGCCACCAGCACGCCTGCCTGCAGAAACTCCGACCCCGCGATCGCGCTCATCGCTGCTCACCGCCCCGCAGCAGCAAAACTGCCAAATACGCCATCGCGACGAGCGCCAACACGCCCACGATAGGTGTCACCACGAACATGATCTTGCCCTTGTCTCTCAAGATCCCGCAGGACCGCTTGCCAACATCCGGGAGGCAACGCGCTTCGCGCGCAAGAGCACCACCCGATGAATGTCAGCATAATCAGCAAGGGCTAAAGACGCCGTTAAGGTTCATGCGCCCGCATTAAGACGGTATTAAGATTGCAGTCCGGCAGCTCGTCTCCGCGTCTGCGTCGCATCCGCCCCGCTATTCAGCTTTCAACGGATACAGCGCGAGCGAGCTAGAAGCAACGGCGCCTCGAACGCTGGTGCACCGGACGCCACTTCGGAGGTCGTCGCCGATTTTCAACGCATGCTTGACGCAGCTCAAGCTATAATTCGCCCTGAAAGACACGTATGACTTGCCCGAGCAAAGGGCAAGTCGCAACAGCAAAGGAGCATTCGCATGAAGATCGCCATCCCCAGCGAAACCGACGCCGGCCTCGAGAGCATCCGCAGCGGGCACTTCGGCCACGCCGCGTACATGACCGTCGTCGAGTTCGATGACGACATGAACATCGTGGGCGTCGAGTCGGTGAAGAACGCCGATCACGATGCCGTGGGTTGCGGCGGCGTGATCGACTTCGTCTCCGGCATCGGCGTCGACGGCATTCTCACCGTGGGCATGGGCATGCCGCCGTTCACTCGCTTCACCAACGCCGGCATCAAGGTTTACTCCGACACCACCGAGCCCAACGTCGGTAACGTGGCCCGCCTGTTCGCGGAGGGCAAGGTCGCGCTCATGGACCCCGCCAACGCCTGCCGCCACTAGAAGCGGTCTCGGCCTGCAAAGGTCACGGGGCATTTGCCTCATCGCTCGCCCAGCCCGAAGAGTCGCTGAAAAGCCGACGGCTCTTCGGGCTTTTGTTTTGGGTTCGGCGCTCCGGGTCGCCGAGGGCAATCGGCAAACGCCCGAACCCTGACGCCCGGAACCGCTAGTACGGCACCTCCAAGTCGCCATGGGCCAAAGCGTCGGTGCTAAGCGGCGAGAATGCGCCGGCCCGATAACGGTCGAGCGCCACCTCGGCGATCATGCCGGCGTTGTCGCCGCAGGAGGCGAGCGGCGGCATCACGAGGCGCACGCCCTCCTCGGCGCACATCTGCTCGTAGGCGGCGCGCAAGGTCGGATTGGCCGCCACGCCGCCGCCGAGGCAGAAGGTGGGCGCCCCCGTCTCGCGCAGGGCCGCGCGGGCTTTGGCCACCTGCACGTCCACAACGGCCGCCGTGAAGCTCGCGCAGATGTCGGGTACATTGAGCTCGCGCCCGGCGGCGCGCTCGTTGTTGATGTAGGTGACCACGGCGGTCTTCAGGCCCGAGAGCGAGAAGCGCAAATCGCCCGAATGCAGCATGGCTCGGGGGAACGGAATGGCATCCGGGTCGCCCTCGGCCGCGAACTTCGAGACGACCGGGCCGCCGGGATACCCGAGGCCCAGCGCCTTGGCCACCTTGTCGAAGGCCTCGCCCACCGCATCGTCGATCGTCGCGCCGAGCACGCGGTAATCGCCCCAGTCGGCCACATGCACGAGCAGGGTGTTGCCCCCGGACACGAGCGAGACCACCGCCGGCGGCGCGAAATCGGGCCGACTGATCTTGTTGGCGTACAGGTGCCCTTCCAAATGGTTCACCACGATGAAGGGGATGTCGGCGCCCCAGGCCGCGCCCTTGGCGAAGGCCACGCCCACCACGAGCGCGCCCACGAGCCCCGGCGCGTAGGTGACCGCCACGGCGTCCAGGTCGCACCAGCGGAGGCTCGATCGCCCCAGGCTCGCCGCAGCGACGTCGAGCGCCTCGTCGCACACGCCGCAGATGGCCTCGATGTGCTTGCGGCTGGCAATTTCGGGGACGACGCCGCCGAAGCGGGCGTGGAAATCCACCTGGGTCGCCACCACGTCCGAGCGCAAAACTCCCCCGCCGTCGATGACGGCGGCGGCCGTCTCGTCGCAGGAAGACTCGATGGCCAGAATGAGAGGATGATTTGTCGCGATCACGTCGCTCTCCCCGTAGGGGGCGACCTCGGTCGCCCCCGGGCCCGAAGCACAGCCAGGCTGCGCGTCAGCCACCATGCCGTTCGGAACCGCCGCCAGCGTGATAGTGGGCAGGGGCCCCCGCATGATGAGGGCGTCCTCCCCGTCGGAATAGTAGCGCGGCCGGCGCCCCAGCGTCTCGTAGCCGAGGGCCGCGTACAGCGCCTGGGCCCCCGCGTTTGCGGCGCGTACTTCCAGCGAACTCGTGCGCGCCCCCAGGTTGCGGGCGTCGTCGGCCACGCGGGCGAGCAGGACGCGAGCGATGCCGTGGCGGCGCCATGCGGGATCCACTCCCACCTTCAGAATCTGCAAGTCGCCGTCGACCACCCAGCCGCCGGCATAGCCCACCAGCGGCGCCTCGGCGGAAAGCGGCATCTTGGGATCAGCGGCATAGGCGGCCCACCATACCCGGTCGGCGCGGCCCAGCTCGTCGGCCACGAGCGTCTCGTTCCACGCATCGGTTCCCATCACGGCCGCCTCCAGGGCCGCCACATCGGCCACATGACACGCATCGAGCGGCTTGTAGGCGATGCCCTCGCCGTTGGCCCGGGCGTTGGCGATGGCCGTGTCGTTCATGGTCACGTGCTTCGAGCCCCGCTTGCCCGCCAGGGCGCCGTCGGCCCGGGCCAGGCGCTGCCGCTCGTTCTCCTCGGCGTCCGACAGGCGCGTGTACACGGGCAGGGCGAAGGCCGGATCGTGGCGCTCGGCGTCGAGGGGATCGCACTCCCCCGCGCGCCATGCGGCCCGAAGCGCCATCAAGAGGCCCGCGCCCGTCGGCGTCCACGGCGCCTCGGGCAGAAGCGCGCCCGCGCCTTCGAAAAGATCCGCGTACTTGCGCAGGGCATCGCCCGCGATCAGGCGATCGGAGGCACTTGTCGCGCCGAGCTCTTCGGCGAAGGCATCCGCCTTGATCACGCGGTCGGCGGTCACGCGCTCCGCCCCCGCGTCGCTCAGGCGGTATTCCACGGGATACACCTCGCGGCGCATGGCGTCGGCCACGACGAGCAATGACCCGCGCTCGCTCGCCTTCCACGCGCCCCAGGCCACCGCGTCCAGCGACGAGACCCCCACAAGGCCCACTTCCAAGGCGCTTGAGATGCCCTTGGCGCAGGCCAGGGCGATGCGCACCCCGGTGAACGACCCCGGGCCTCGTCCCACGGCCACGCAGGCGATCTCGCCGCGGCCCACGCCGGCCTGGGCGCACAGCTCATCGATGCGCGGCAGTAGCTGGGTGTTCGACGCCCGCCGCGCCTCCACTTCCACGCTCGCCACGCACTCGATCGACTGCGTGGCGGCATCAAGCTTTCCCAGCCCAATGGCAATGACCTCGTTGGCCGTGTCGAAGGCAAGTACGAAAGAACGCTGTGTATTCAAAGGGAGAACCTTCCCGAAAACGACAAATCAGTGCGGCCTATTGTACCCCACTGCCCGCGCGCCGCAAGATAGCGAACCCAAGATAGCGAACTGCCCGAGGTCTCTCTCTCTACAGCTGGCACTTTCCCAAGCGCGATTTGGAATCGTTGGCCCACACGCACAAAAGCTGGCGCGAACGGGATCCGAAGGAGTGCGCGACGATGCGCCGTGCGCCGTCGCCGTCGGCTGTGATGGCGATCTCCAGATAGTCGTAGGGCATGTCCTCGGGGAACTTCTCGGCCCATTCCACGAAGGCCGCCCCGTCGCCGTCGCCGTCGATGGCGCTGTAGTAGTCGATGTCCTCCAGCTGCCAGCGCTCGTCCAAGCGGTAAAGGTCGTAGTGGTACAGCGGCAAGCGCCCGTCGTGGTACTCCAAGAGGATGTTGAAAGTGGGACTCGTCACCGCCGCCCGCACGCCGAGAGCCGCGGCCACCCCTTGGACGAATTGGGTCTTGCCCGCCCCCAAATCGCCGGTCAGAACGATGGTGTCGCCCGCGTGCAGGTAGGGCGCGAGCGTCGCCGCCAGCTGCTTGGTGGCCTCGGGGGTCGTGGTGGTGCGCTGATATGTCAGTCCGTTCGCCATGCTCCCATCATAGGCCGTCGGCCGCGCTTCGCAAGAGCACCCGCAGGGAAGCCGCAAAACCTGACCGAATTACCCACATTCCTGAAGAATTCGGCAGATTCTTCTACGCCCTCTTCGTGCCATGGCAGGCGTACATGACCAGGCCCACGGCCACACCGCCAACGATGTTGCCCAAGGTCACGGGAATGAGGTTCGCGAAGATGAAGTCGCCGAAGTTGAGCAGGGCCACATTGATGCCCGCCGCATCGATGAGCCCCGTGTACGCCGGGTTCATATAGGCGAAAATGCCCGCGGGCACGTAGTACATGTCAGCGACGCAGTGCTCGAAGCCGGCCAGCACGAAGCCCATGATGGGGAAGAAGATGGCGAGCACCTTGCCGGCGGTGTCCTGGGCGGTGTTGGCCTGGTACACGGCGATGCACACCATGAGGTTGCAGAAGATGCCCAGCACGAAGGCGTTCATCCACGGCAGCGCGTTCTTCGCGGCAGCCACCTTGGCCGTGTACACCGCCAAGTCTCCCCCGCCGATGTTCAGCTGGCCGAAGAACGCCATGCAGGCGGCCAAGGCCACGGCCCCCACGAGGTTGCCGAGAAACACGATGCCCCAGTTGCGGAAGAGCCGCCCCCAGGTGATCTGGCCGTCGATGGCGGCGGTCACCATAAGGGCGTTGCCCGTGAACAGCTCGGTGCCCATGAGGATGACCATCATGAGGCCGACGGGGAAGATGAGCCCCGACATGAGCCGCACGAGCCCGGCGTTCTCCAGGCCGTGGGCGGCCGTGGACGAGGTGACCGCGCCGAGCCCGATGAGCACGCCGGCGGCCACCGCCAGCAGGAACAGCCGCCATGCCGGCGAGGCGGCCTTGCCCACGGAGGCCCTCATGTAGTTGTCGGTGATCTCGGTGGGGCTGAAGATGGCCATGGTTGCTCCTCTTCGGTCAATCGTCGCGCATCGGTACGCCTCCCATCATTCCACGAGAAGCCGCGCCCGACCCCCGCGGGCCCGCCCCAATCGGGCAGCGGCGTCGCGGGCCGCCGAAGGCGGACGGAAGCGACCGGCGGACGGCCGCCGGCGGCCACAGCGGGGATGGCGGCCCAAAAGGTGCCGCTCATACAGTCATATCACCATTTTATGGGAAAGGGCGCGACACATTACCCCCCTTTCCATGGGAAGCGCGAAAGCGGCAAGAGGGGCAGTATGGGCACCGAGGCGGCACAAGCCGCCCCGGGCGCGGAGAAGCGCCCACGTGCAACGACCCCAAGGAGGGAAACATGGAGAACATGGATCGACGGACGTTCCTCAAGGGCGGGGCCGGCCTGGCGGCGGGCGCCGCGCTTTTGGGCGCCGCCGGCTGCGCCCCGTCGACTCCGGCAGCCAACGACGCGCTCGCCAGCACGGCGGCCGGCGAGCTGCCGGCCGACCTCAAGGAGAGCGACTTCGAGTTCAGCATCGTGGAACGCGAGCCCATTACGGAATTTGCCGCCGAGGAAACCTACGACATCGTCGTAGTAGGCGCGGGCTGTGCCGGCGTGCCCGCCGTGCTCACCGCCGTGGAGGAGGGCGCGAAGGTGGCCTGCCTCCAGAAGGAGGCCACGGTCTCGGCCAACGGCAACGGCTGCTCCTTCGTCGTAAAGGCCCACTCGAACCCCGCCGGCATCGTGCGGTGGCGCAGCGACTGGGCCCGCCTCAACGACTGGCGCATCAACAACGAGCTGTTCAACTACTATGTGGAATATGCCGAGGAGGCCGTGCCCTGGGTTATCAGCCAGGGACGCTCGGTCGGCATCGAGCCCATCGAGTTCCTCACCGACAGCTCCATCCGCTACGACGATGGCGGCGTCGTCGCCGTGTGCGATGCCACCCAGGCCTCGAACCAGGATCTTATGGTGGCCCTGGCCCAGAAGGCGGCCGAGGGCGGCGCCACGTTCTACTACGAGACCCCCTGCGTGCAGCTGGTCCAGGAGGAGGACGGCACCGTAACGGGCGCCATCGGCAAGCAAAAGGACGGCAGCTACGTCAAGCTCAACGCCACCAAGGGCGTCGTGCTGGCCGCCGGCGACTACATGAACAACGAGTCCATGGTGGACCGCAATTTGCGCGACGCCGCCATGTTCCCCCTGTGCCTGGTGAACCACACCGGCGACGGCCACATCCTCGGTATTCTGGCGGGCGGCCGCATGGCGCCCCTCGGCCATGCGCGGCAGATCCACACCAACTACATCGGCCCCTTTATGTTCTACCCCTTCCTGGCCCTCGATGTCCACGGCAAGCGCTTCTGCAACGAGACCATCCCCATGAGCAGCCTGAACATCTCCATGTCCGCCACTTACAAGCCCGAGGACCGCGGCATCCACTTCCGCATTTTCGACTCTAAGACCGAGGGCGCCGTGGAGGGCATTCCCGGCGTGCCGCCGGTGGCCCTCGTGGGCGAGGGAAGCGCCTGGATGGATCCGGAAACGGTGGTATCGGGCAACACCCTGGAGGAGCTCTGCGAGGCGGCGGGCATTCCCGTGGCCGACGGCGTCGCCAGCATCGAGCGCTACAACGAGCTGTGCGCCAAGGGCTGCGACGACGACTTCGGCGTCGCCGGATCCGATATGGCGGCCATCGACACTCCCCCCTTCTTCTGCATCAAGGGCGATGTGGGCATGTCGGGCATCAACGCCGGCGTCATGGTGGACAACCGCTACCGGGTGATCGACACCGAGGGCGCCCCCATCCCGGGCCTGTACGCCGCCGGCATCCAGGCGGGCAACCCCTGCGGCGGCATCAACTGGAGCATGCCGGGCGGTTTCTCGAACTCGCACATCTTCACCGCCGGGCGCTACACGGTCATCCACGCGCTGACCGGCGACATGACGCCCGCCCACCCGGCGAGCTTCGAGGACCTCGCCGACTCCTTCGTCGGTGAAGACGGCGGCTACGCCTGGGACAGCCCCCTCTGCGCCACGGCTATTACCGTCTGGTAAGCCAAGAACCCCTCGTCCCTCCCTTTGCGACCGGGCCCCTCAGCGGGCCCGGTCGTTTCCATTCGCGGCCTCGTTAACCATGTCGATCAGCTCCTGGCGCGAGTGCACGCCGAGCTTCCGATAGAGGCTCTTCGCGTAGGTCTGCACGCTGCTCACCGAAAGGAACAGGCGCTCGGCGATCTTTTTCTGGGTGTTGCCGCGATAGAGCAGCCCGAGCACCTCCCCCTCCCGCTCGCTCAGCCCATGGGCATCGGCCATGGCGGCGAGAATCTCCGATACATCGGCGGCGCCTGCAGCGCATTCGGAGCTTGCGGGCTCGGCACCGTCAGGGCGCAGGCGCACGAACCAGAGCATCCCCAGCGTCATGGCGAAGGCCGTGACGAGCATGACGGCGTTGACCACCGAGTCCATCTGTCCGGGAGAGAGCCCGATAAGCCCGACGGTATGGATGGCGCAGTCGACGGCCACGATGAGCATGGGCGCAGCGACCGCAGCCAGCCACCAAGGGAGGTCCCGCGCTCCCATGCCCTCTTGAACCGCCACCCACAGCAGCGTGATGGCCATGGGGCGACTTGACAGGATCAAGGCCCGGCACAGCACAGCCAACGGCGAGTAGAGCAGGGCGGTGCAGTAGAGACAGGCGATGCAGAGGATGAAGAAGCCGAGCCACGGAAAGGCCGCGCGCCGCTGCCGCCATGCGGCGAGGGTGAAGAGGCAGAAGGCCGGATAGAGCACGAGGGCGAAGGCACAGTGAATCCATCCATCGGAAAACCAGGTCTCGCCCCGAGCCACCGACGAGAGGCTCATGAACGCCCCGCTTCCCAGTAGGTAGCAAAGCAGAATGGCCGTCGCGGGCACGGCGGCGCGCCCCGAAAGGGACGGCGCGAGGCGGGACGGAAGCGGTGCTTTGGGGGCATCGCAGCCAATGTGGCCGAGAATCACCAGGAAGATACTGCTCAGGGCGAACATGAGAGGGTTTGAGATGTCGCCGGTGGGCAGGGGATCCGTAAGCGCCACGATGGCCTCGCCGATTAGAAACGACAGAAGCAGGGAGAGGGCGAGCACGACGGCGTTGTCCCGAGGGGTCAAGCGCCGCGATGCCGCCGCGAGGGCCAGGGCAATCACTACGCCGTAAAGCGCCATGATGGCGGGGTAGGCAGCCATCATCCAGCGCGGGACCGCTCCGGCATCGGCACTGGCAACGAGCGCGGCCGCGCAGGCGAGCAGCAAGGCGCCGGACCCGACGATGGCCGCCGTGCTGCCGGCCACCCGTTCGGCCAGGCTGTCGCGAAACACCACGAGCACCCCACCCATAAGGGCCATGGTGACGAGCGTGATGAGGTTGCTGGCGAAGACGGGGCCTGCGACGTAGGAGGCATGGGACTCGGGCAGCACGTTCGCCGGGTAGGGGAACAGCACGAACAGCGACCAAAAGCAGGCGTAGGCCAGCGCGAGCAGCAGGATGCGCAGCTTGTTCAACCTCTCTCCTCTCGAATCAGAACCGGTCGCGCGCGGCCCCATGGGGGCCGCCACCATTATACCCGCCATCTGTCCCCAAGGGGCAAGGCACGTTTCACGAGTCGTCCGCCCCTAGCGCTGCCCAGCCTCGGCCGCCTGCACCACGTGGGCCATAGTGACGCTCGTAGTCACGCCGCCGAGGCCTCGGGGCACCGGCGTGATGGCGCCTTCGGGCCCCAGCACGGGCTCCACGGCGCCGAAGTCCACATCGCCGCAGAGATTGCCGGCGGCATCGAAGTTGATGCCCACATCGAGCACCGTCTGGCCCGGCGAGAAGTACTCGGGACCGTAGGCGCGGGCGCGGCCGGTGGCGCACACGACGATGTCGGCCTCGCGGGTGTGGGCGGCCACATCGGCAGTGCGGGAATGGGCCAGCGTCACGGTGGCGTGGCGCGCCAAGAGCATCATGGCCACCGGACGCCCGATCACGAGGCTGCGACCGAGCACCACGACGCGCTTGCCCGCAACGGGGATGCCGTAGAAATCGAGCGTTTCCAGACACGCCTGGGCCGTAGCGGGCGGGAAGCCCTCGCCCGTGTCGGCGAACACGCCGGCGAGCGACGCCGATCCAATGCCGTCGATATCCTTGACCGGAGTCAGGCGGTCGCACACAGCGCGTTCATTCATGGAAGCGGGCAGCGGGCGGAACATGAGACAGCCGTGGATGCGCGCATCGGCATTCACGAGGTCGATGACGGCCTCCAGCTCGGCCTGCGTCGCCTCCGTTGGCAGCACGAAACGACGCACGGCGATGCCGTGGAGATCGGCCTGGCGGGCGCAGGTGCGCTCGTAGGACAAATCGTCGGGCCGCTCCCCCACGCGCACAATGGCGAGCGTCGGCGCCACGCCGTGCGCCCGCAAGCGGTCGATGCGGGGCAGCAGGCGCTCCCACAGGGCCGAGGATACCTCCTTGCCGTACAGAATCCTCGCCATCAGCTAAGCCTCTTCACGACATCGGCGTACACCTCATCGGCCATGGCGCCCCCTGCGGCGAGAAGGTCCTCCATCTGATTGCGGTAGACGTCGGCCCGATCGACATCATCCATGGAGCCGATGTTGATGACCACGTTCAGGCTCGCCGCCATAAGCGCTGCTTTGGCGAGCACGGCGCCCGCCCCGGCATCCGAGAGAGCCAGCACCGAGCCGTGCCGGGCCACGAACACGCAGGACTCGATGACCTGCAGGCAGCAGGCCATGATCTCAAGCGGCACCTCGCAGGCGCCCACGAGCGCCTTCTGCAGCGCCGCGTTCTGGGCCGCACGCTCAGCATCGGTGTCCTTGGGCATCCCGTAAGCGGCAGCGAGGGGTTCGAAGGCGCGAGCGTCCTCGTCGATGAGCGACAGCAGGTGCGCCCGCGTGTCGTCCAGCTCGACGAGCTCGGCCCGCATCCGCTCCTCGACATCGGCGTACTTCTTCTTGCCCACGGTGAGGTTGCCCACCATGGAAGCCAGCGCCGACGCAAGCGCCCCCGCATAGGCCGAGGCCCCGCCTCCACCGGGAGTCGGGGCCTTTGAAGCCAGCGCCTCCACAAACTCGGTATCGACCACGCAAACCCTTCTTTCCGAAAAAGCAGGGCTCGGACTCGGTGCGGTGGTGCCGCGCGCAGTTCATTGAAGTGCACGAAGCACGTCCGGAGCAGAACTCCGACGGTGCACTTCAATGTTGTTTGAGCACGGCACTTCCGCTCCGAGTCCGAGCCCGGACAACTACGTAAATGCTAGAACAACCCCGTGATCGTGCCGTCTTCCATCACATCGATCTTATGGGCGGCGGGGGCCTTCCCCAAGCCCGGCATGGTCATGATGGAGCCGGTGAGCGCCACGATGAAGCCGGCGCCGGCGGACACCTTCACCTGGCGCACCGTGATCTGGAAATCGCGGGGAGCGCCCAGCTTGGTGGCGTCGTCCGAGAACGAGTACTGGGTCTTGGCCATGCACACGGGCATCTCTCCGAAGCCCAGGGCCTCCAGCTGCGCGATCTCCTTCTGCGCCGCGGGCTCGAACACCACGCCGTCGGCATGGTAGACGCGCTTGGCAATGGCCTCGATCTTCTCGGCGATGGACAGGTCGTCCTCGTAGGAGAACGTGAAGGTGTCGGCGGAGCGCCCGGCCTCATCCCCGTTCTCGCACAAGGCCACCACCTCATCGGCCAGGGCCAGGCCGCCCTCGCCACCGCGCGCCCACACCTCGGACAAAGCCACGTTCACGCCCAGCTCGCGGCACTTGGCTTCCACCAGGTCCAGCTCGGCCTTGGTGTCGGTCGGGAAGGCGTTGATGGCCACCACGCAGGGCAGGTTGTACACGTTGGTGATGTTCTCCACGTGCTGCAGCAAATTCGGCAGGCCCGCCTCCAGCGCCTCCAGGTTCTCCTCGTTGAGATCGGCCTTGGCCACGCCGCCGTGGTTCTTCAGCGCGCGCACCGTGGCGACGACCACCACCGCATCGGGCTTAAGGCCGGCGAGGCGGCACTTGATGTCGAGGAACTTCTCCGCGCCCAGATCGGCGCCGAAACCAGCCTCAGTGACGCAGTAGTCGCCGAGCGCCATGGCCATGCGCGTGGCCATGATGGAGTTGCAGCCGTGGGCGATGTTGGCGAAGGGACCGCCGTGGACGAAGGCCGGGGTACCCTCGAGCGTCTGCACGAGGTTCGGCTTTAGGGCGTCCTTCAGCAGCGCGGCCATGGCGCCTTCGGCCTTCAGATCGTGGGCTGTGACGGGTTTGTCGTCGTAGGTGTAGCCGACCACGATACGGCCCAGGCGCTCCTTCAGGTCGGTGATGGAGGTGGCCAAGCAGAAGATGGCCATGACCTCGCTGGCCACGGTGATGTCGAAGCCGTCCTCGCGGGGCACGCCGTGGGCTTTGCCGCCCAGGCCGTCCACGATGTGGCGCAGCTGGCGGTCGTTCATGTCCACCACGCGCTTCCACGTGATCTTGCGCACGTCGATGTTGAGCTCGTTGCCGTTCTGGATGTGCGCATCCAGAAGCGCCGCGAGCAGGTTGTTGGCCGCGCCGATGGCGTGGAAGTCGCCCGTGAAGTGCAGGTTGATGTCTTCCATGGGAATAACCTGGGCGTAGCCGCCACCGGCCGCGCCGCCCTTGATGCCGAACACTGGCCCCAGCGACGGCTCGCGCAGCGCCACGACCACGTTCTTGCCGCGCAGCGAAAGCGCATCGGCCAGGCCCACCGTCGTGGTGGTCTTGCCCTCTCCGGCCGGCGTGGGATTGATTGCGGTCACCAGGATGAGCTTGCCCGGGGCGTGCTCCTCCTCGCGCAGCAGGTTGTAATCGACCTTCGCCTTGTAGTTTCCGTACAGCTCAAGGTACTTTTCGTCGACGCCGGCAATGGCAGCGATCTCGCCAATAGGTTTCGGTTCGGTCGCCTGGGCAATTTCAATGTCGGTCAACACGTCGGGCCCTTCTTTCTCATGTCGCGGCGCGCAGGCGTACCTGGCAGCCTCATCGATAGATGGCGCAGCGCCTGCGGAAGGAATCGTCCTGCCGACCAAACGCTGACGCTCCCATTCTAGCGATGCGGCCGCGCCCCGTCGCCCCTCTATCCCCAAAGGGCGCAACTTCCCCTCATTGCGGGGATTCCCGAAGGCATCCGCGCCCAACAGCCCCTAGCGGTAGGCGCGATCGGCGATAAGGCGCAGGCCTTCCAGCGTCAGCTCGGTGTTCACCTCGTCGATGGTACTCGAGTAGCGCTCGACGACCGGCGCCAGACCGCCCGTGGCGATGACCTTTGCCGGATAGCCCAGCTGGTCGAAGATGCGGCGCACCAGCCCGTCCACCCGGTCGGCCTCTCCCAACATGATACCCGATTGGATGGCCTCCACCGTGTTGGTGCCGATGACCGCCGGCGGCGCCACCAGCGCGATGTCCGGCAGCTGAGCGCCGTGAGTGAACAGCGCGTTGGCCGAAGTCTGCACGCCCGGCGCGATAACGCCGCCGCGGAAGCGGCCGTCGCGATCGATGACCTCGATGTTCGTGGCCGTTCCGAAGTCGACCACCACCACCGGCGCCCCGTAGATCGCCCGGGCCGCCACCGCATCGGCCACCCGATCGGCGCCGATCTCGCGGGGGTTGGGGTAATCGGCGTCGAAAAGGCCCTCGGCCGTCTCGGCATTGCACACCAGCGACCGCGCGCCGGTGGCGTCCTTGATGGCCTGCATCCAGGCCTTGGTCAGCTGGGGCACCACCGAGGCGACCGCCGAGGCGCGCACCTGGGAAAGATCGAGGCTCTCGAGGGAAAACAGCGTGGAGAAGACGATGCGCAGCTCGTCGGCCGCCGCCTTCCGATTGGTGGCGATTCGCCACATCGCGCGCAGAGAATCCCCCGCGTAGACCCCGATTACGGTATGGGTGTTACCGATGTCAATAGCAAGTAACATAATTATGACAATCTTCCTCAGTTTTCCGGCCCTGCGGGCTTATTTGCGTATAGTTAGCGCATGAGAGATTATAGCAATGTCTCAACGATATGCCCCCGACGGGCATTCGTCGATATGACGAGAGAAAGGCAAGACCATGATAGAGACACCGAGCCGCATCCTTGTCGTTGACGACGAGCCTTCCATCACCGAATTCGTCAGCTACGCGTTGAAAAAGGAGGGCTACGAGACCGACGTCGTCGACAACGGCGAGGACGCCTTCGCGTTGGCAAGCGCCAACAACTATGATCTGTTTATCTTGGATATTATGCTGCCGGGCATGGACGGCTACGAGCTGTGCCGTCGGCTGCGTTCGAAGACCACGGCCCCCGTGCTGTTCCTTTCCGCCCGCGACACCGAGCTGGACAAAGTCGTCGGCTTGGAAATCGGCGGCGACGACTATCTCGCCAAGCCCTTCGGCGTGCGCGAGTTGATCGCCCGCGTCCGCGCGCTTCTGCGCCGCGGCCAGGGCGGCGAGTTCCCCGGCGCGAGCAATTCCATCACCGCTTCGGGCATCACGCTGGACGAGGACGCCCACACCGCCGCCGGCGACCACGGCGAGATCGACCTGACGCCCCGCGAGTTCGAGCTTCTGGCCTCGCTCATGAAGAACGCCGGCAAGGTGGTCTCCCGCGAGGATCTGCTCCGCGACGCCTGGGGCTGGGAGTACCTCACCGAGACCAAGACGGTGGACACCCACATCAAGCGTCTGCGTGACAAGATTCACGCCGCCGGCTACGATCCGGCCCTCGTGGAAACGGTACGCGGCTACGGCTACCGCTTCAAGGCGTAAGCCAACTCGCGAGAAATCTGCTCCCATGAAGGGAAGGCTCCCGAGCGGGAGCCTTCCCTTTTAGCGACGGGTTTCTACCGACCGTTTTCTAAGGGTAAATGCCAGTTCGGCCCCGTTATGGCGTGCTGCGATGCCCGTTAAGGGGTGAAATGGCAAGCAAATGCCAGTTCGGCCCCGTTATGGCAACACGCGGACGACCATTTCGGGGCCCAACTGGCATTTGCTCGAGGATTTAGCAGCGACGAGACGCCTACCGCACGGCGGCGCGGACGGCGTCGGCGCAGATGACGGCGGCCACGATCTTGCAGAAGTCCACCATCATGAACGGCGCCACCGCCGTGAGGAACGCCGTGGCCAGATCCACGTGCCCCACCACCATGTACTGGGCGCACCCGCACACGTAAGCGATGACCGTGAAGATGATGCCGGCGATAATCTCTACCCCGAAGCTGCGCAGAAACGCACCCGCGCGCTGGAGCGGTGTCATGGCCGTCTTCTCCGCGCGAGTGAGCCGCGGCGCATTCTTGCCGCCGGCCATACCGAGCCTCGTGCGCACCGCGTGCAAAAACAGCGCGGCAGCCGCCACGCCGAAGAGGTATCCCCACAGAAAGCCGCCCGTCGGCCCGGCCAGAACACCGATTCCACCGCGCATGCCCGAGAACACGGGCACCCCCACCGCACCCAGCAGCAAATAGCCCGTGATGGCCGCAATGGCCTCCTTGGGACTCAGCACCACTATGGCAAACGTGATGGCGAACATCTGCAGCGTGAAGGGAATGGGGCCCAAGGGCACGACCACCCAGGCCGATACCGCCATGATGGCGATGGTCAAGCCGACAAAGACCACCGACCGCGTTCGCTGGGTTGCCTCGCTGCGCGTCTTCGTTGATTCCATGCATCTCTCCTTCCACTCGAAGGAGTCCATCGTAGGGGTCGAGCGCGTCCCAGAGCCCGCGCACTGCTCTTTCAGCGGCTAACGGGCCACCATGCCAATAAATTTGTGCAAGTGCCCAAAACCTAATCGTACATCGCGGCGAGCTTCCGGAGGCGCACCATTTCCCAGGCCACGAAGATGGCCGTGGTGAAGATGGAGAGGAAGTCAGCCACCGGTGCCGCGAAGTACAATGCGTCCAGTCCCGTGAACTGCGGGAACAGCTGCGGCAGCACCACGGGCATCAGGTACAGCAAGGGCACGAGGAACAGAATCTGTCGCGTCAAGGTGAGGAACACCGACTTGGCCGGCTGGCCCGTGGCCTGGAAGTAGTTCGAGCTGACGATCTGGAAGCCCACGAAGGGCAGCATGAGGAACTGCACCCGGATGGCGAAAGCCGTGAAATCAACGAGGCCGTCGTGGGAGATGCCGAAGGCATGGGCGATGGGCACCGCGAATACCTCGACGATGATGAACATGAGCACAGAGATGGAGGATGCCGCCCCGATGCCGTACCACAGCGTCTTGCGAACGCGATTGACGTTGTGAGCGCCGTAGTTGAAGCCGAGCAGCGGCTGCAGGGCGATGGCGATGCCGATGAGCGGCATGACCGAGAACTGCCCAATGCGCTGCACCACGCCAATGGCCGCCAGCGCGTCGTCGGCGCCGATGGGCGTCAGGGCCCCGTATTTCACCAGCTGGAAGTTGATGACGAAGTTCACGATGGCCATGCCCGCCTGCACGCAGAAGCTCGGCAGCCCGAAGGCGAGAATGGTGCGATCCATGGAAAAGCTCAGGCGCATGGCGGGCAAGCGCAGCCGCATGGGAACGTCGCTGCGCAGGCAGAAGTACTGCAGCACCGCCAAACACGAACAGGCCCAGCCGAGCACCGTGGCCAGAGCGCTGCCCATAACCCCCCAGCCGAGCGCCAGAACGAACAGGGCGTTGAAGGTCACCGAGCCCACCAGACCGATGACCATGGTGCCGAGCGCCCGGTTAGGGGCGCCGCAGGTGCGGATGAAGTTGTTCACGCCAAGGCCGATGCACTGCAAGATGAAGCCGGCACAGAGAATCTGGATGAACGTCTGGGCGTAGGGGCGCACCTCCGGCGTGGCGCTCGCCAAATCGAGCACCCAGGAGACCGGCGCCGGATTCCACCCGATGACGAGCACAATGACGGCAGCAACGAGACTCAAGGACACCACATTGCCCAGGGCGCGCTCGGCATCGTCGCGCTTGCCCTCGCCGAGGCGCAGGGCCGCCAGCGCGTTGCCGCCGTTGCCGATGAGCATGGCGATGGCCATGAACACGATCATGATGGGGTTGGCCACCGTCATGGCCGACAGCCCGATCTCCCCTACCGCATGTCCCAGAAACACCGAGTCGATGATGGCATAGGAGCCGTTGATGAGCATGCCCACCACCGACGGAATGGCGAACTCCGTAATGAGCCGCGGAATGGAGGCCGTCCCCATCCGCAGCACCTTGTCGTCACCCGCCGACGAGGCGCGCAACCGCTCCCCGCGCGGATCTCCGGCTGCTTGGGCGTCCACGCCAAGCTCGCGCTCGCCCTGCGCAGCTGCGCCCTCTTTCAATTCCCCGTCAAGCTTTTTCTCGTCACTCATGCCTTCGCGCCTTTCTTCTCTTCGGCGCTATTGTAGCCCTTACGGCATCACCATGACGTGGGCCTCGCCGGAGGCGACGGGGACGGTGTCGTCGGCGGTGCGGACGAGAAGGCGACCGCGCTCGTCGACGCCAGTGGCCGTGCCTTCCAAAGTAGCGGTGCCGGCGGCGTCCTCGATGCGCACCGCGCGACCGGTGAGGAAGGACGAGCCCTCGTAGCTGCCCAACGTCGGCATGAAGCCGAGCTCGCGCCAACGACCGTAGTTCACGAGGATGCGGGCGATGACCTCGCGCTGGATGTCGGTGATGACCTCCTCGCGACGAGCAGCCTGCTCGCGCTCCGGCAATGCCGCGATGGCCTGGGCCAGTGACACGAAATGCCCCGGGGCGGATTCAGGGGCCGGCATGATATCCGCCATGTACTCGGGAACGTTGCGACCCTGCACGGGACGGTCGACCTCGGGGCGGAACACGTTGATGCCGATACCCACGCACACGCCGCCCCCGCACGCCTCCAGCGAGATGCCGCAGAGCTTGCGGTACTCGTCGGCGCGCTCGCAGTCGGCGGGCATATAAATCACGTCGTTGGGCCATTTCACCTGGATGCCGTCCTCGAACTGCGGCGCCGCCACCTGGCCTAAGGCGCGCTGGACCGAAAGGCCCACGACCAGGCTCAAAGTGGCCAAGCCGCTGCCGGCCACGTCGGGGCGCAGCAGGATGGACATGTACAGGCCGCCCTCGGGACTGTCCCATTCGCGGCCCTGGCGGCCGTAACCGCTCAGCTGGCGCCGAGCGCGCACGATGAGGCCCTCGGCCTTTCCCTCGCGCAACGCGTTCTTCACGACCTCGTTGGTAGAGGTCACCTCGTCAAGCACCGTCAGCTTCATGGCTAGATCCTCCTCGCCTTCCCGACGCGCTCGGCCTCGGGCACGCGCCCCACGGGAGTTCCATCCGCCAGCTCCCAGCCGGGCAGAATCTCCAGCACAGGCTTCACGACGAAATCGCGCTCCGTCACGCGCGGGTGCGGAAGGGTGAGCTCGTCGTCGGACGCAACGTACATCTGGTAGTCGAGAATATCGATATCGAGCGTGCGCGGGCCGTTCTCAATGGCGCGCACGCGGCCGAGGGAGTTCTCGATGCTGTGCAAATACCCCAAAAGCTCTTTGGGCGGAAGGCCGCTGCGCAGGAGCACGACGGCGTTCACGAAGGCATCCTGATCCTCGTAGTAGGCCGGCTCGCTCTCGTAGAACGAGGACATGTCCACGATCTGGGTGTCGGGCAGGCTGCACAGCTGGCCCACGGCGAGGTTCAGCTGGGCGATTTTGGCCTCGGTCTCCTCGCCGGGCTCGGCCACGAGCGCCACGTTCGACCCCAGGCCCAAGAGCACCGCCGGCCGCAAGTCCTTCAGCGCGGCGACCGTCATCTCCACATTGTGGGTGCGCACGACGCTCGCCCCCAACTCGCAGGCGAGCAGCGCTTCGGCCGCCGAGGCCACGTCGCGGTCGTGAAGCTCCTCCACCTGGTAGGCCTCGCCCACGAAGCGCTTGCGCGAGACCGCCACCATGACCGGATAGCCCAGATGCACGATCTCGTGGAGGTTGCGCATAAGCTCGATGGTCTGCTTGGGAGTCTTGCCGAAGCCGGGGCCCGGATCGACGCAGATGCGGGAGCGATCGACGCCGGCCGCTTCCAAGGCAGCGGCCGCATCGCGCAGGTAGTCGCGCACTTCAGCAACCACGTCCTCGTAGACGGGGTCGTTCTGCATGGTGGCCGGCTCGCCCTTCATGTGCATGACCACACACCCGCAACCGCAGCGACGCACCGCTTCCACCATGGCGGGATCGCGGAAGCCGGACACGTCGTTGACGATGGAAGCGCCGGCATGCAGAGCGCGAGTCGCCACCTCGGCATGACGCGTGTCCACCGACACGCAGATGCCGGCCTCCACGAGGGCCGCGACGACATCCCCAATGCGATTCCACTCCTCTTCAGGCGTGACGGGCGTGGCGCCCGGGCGCGTCGACTCGCCGCCTACATCCACGATGGCGGCCCCGGCGCGCACCATGTCAAGCCCGTGCTCCACGGCCGCTTCGGGATCGAGGTACGCCCCGCCGTCGGAGAAGGAATCGGGGGTCACGTTCAAAATACCCATGATGAGGGGCGTGCTGGTGTCGAAGTCGTATTGTCCGCAATGCCAGATCATGAATGCTGAAGCCTCGTCTTTCTCGGCGTTTCCTCCCTTTGATTCTTAGCCGATAAGTGTAACGGCGCAAAAGGCCCGTGTACACTGGTTTCTGATGAGTGTACCGTATTATCTCTTAGAGTGGGCTTCAAGATTGGGCGCGCGCACAAAAAAAGAACGCCCGGAGGCGGCGCGCCGCTTTCAAGAACGCCGCGGCAAGGCGACCATGACAAAGCAGCCAAGGCAAGACAGCCATAGCAAGGCGACGCCAAAATAAGAGGCGCGATTTCCTGATTTTCACCTCGCAGCGGGCGCTGGAAGGTGGAAATCGGGAAATCGCGCCAGTCTAAGGGCCATTCAGGTGGAAATCGGGAAATCGCGTCTCGCTCTCAGCCCCCCGGAGAAGCCGGCCGCTAATCCCTCTTGTCCGGGTCGGGAGCATCGGCGGAGGAATCCATGTCGTCCTCGCGGTCGATTTCCGCGTTCACCTCGGCCTGGGTGGGCATATCGGAGCGATCGGCATGCTCGGCGGGAGTGCGGAAGGGGGCGTTCGGATCCTGGTCGCCCGGCTCTACCGGTTCGTCTCTCCAATTCGGGTCGGCCAGCGTCTCGCCGGCGTCGGGATCGACCGCTGCGCCCGAGCCACCCGCTGCGCCCGGCGTGCCGTTCGCGCCGTCGCCCTCTCCCTGAGCCGCCAAAAGCTCGGCGTCCTTGGCGCGGGCCGCGGCCTCTTCCGCCTCCTTGGCGGCGATGATGTCGTCCTCGCGCGCCAAGTACTCGTCCCACTTGTTGTCGAGCAGCGCCTCGCAGGCCTCGCCTTCCACGGTCTCGCGCTCGAGCAGCACGCTGGCCATGAGGTCCATCTGATCGGCATGGGAGGACAGAATCGCGTGAGCCCGGTCATGGGCCTCCTTCATGATCTTGGCCACCTCTTCATCGATGCGACGGGCCGTCTCCTCGGAGTAATCCTGGGTGTTGCCATAGTCGCGGCCCAAGAACACCTCGTGGTTGGGCTGGCCGAACACCTGAGTGCCCAGAGGACTCATGCCGTACTGGGTGACAATGGCGCGGGCCATCTTGCTTGCGCGCTCAAGGTCGTTGGAGGCGCCGGTGGTGATATCGTCGCAGAAGATCTCCTCGGCCACGCGGCCTCCCATGAACACCGCCAGCTCGTCTTTCATCTCGGAAAGCGAGTTCAAAACCTTGTCCTCGTCGGGAATGGAAAGGGTGTAGCCCAGCGCTCGGCCGCGCGAGATGATCGAGATCTTGTGCACCGGATCGGCATGGTCGAGCAAATGGCCCACGAGCGCGTGCCCGCTCTCGTGGTAGGCGATGGTATGCTTGGTCTTCTCGTTCATCACACGGCCCTTACGCTCCGGGCCGGCGATGACGCGCTCCATCGACTCGCTCACCTCGCGCATGGTGATGATCTTCTTGCCGCGCCGCGCCGTGAGCAGGGCCGATTCGTTCATGAGGTTCGCCAGATCGGCGCCGGTGAAGCCCGGGGTGATCTTCGCGATCTTCGCCAGATCGACATCCGACCCGATGGGCTTGTCCTTGGAATGCACCTCCAGGATGCGCTGGCGGCCCTTCACGTCGGGGGTGTCCACAACGATTTGGCGGTCGAAGCGGCCGGGGCGCAGAAGCGCCGGATCTAGCACGTCGGCGCGGTTCGTGGCCGCGATGAGCACCACGGAGTCGTTGGACTCGAAGCCGTCCATTTCCACGAGCAGCTGGTTCAAGGTCTGCTCGCGCTCGTCGTGACCGCCGCCAAGGCCCGTGCCGCGCTGGCGCCCCACCGCGTCAATCTCGTCGATGAAGATGATGGCGGGGGAAGCCTCTTTCGCGTCCTTGAACAGATCGCGCACGCGGCTCGCGCCCACGCCCACGAACATCTCGACGAAGTCCGAGCCCGAGATGCTGAAGAACGGCACGCCCGCCTCGCCGGCCACAGCGCGCGCGAGCAGGGTCTTGCCGGTGCCCGGAGGGCCCACGAGCAGGCAGCCGCGCGGAATCTTCGCACCCATCGATTGGTATTTGGCGGGATTGGCCAGAAAGTCCTTGATCTCCTGCATCTCCTCCACGGCCTCATCGACGCCGGCCACATCGGCAAACGTCACATCGGGGCGCTCCTCCAGAGTCTTCTTCGCCTTGTTCTTCCCGAAGCTCATCTGGGAATTGTTGGCCTGCTGCATCTTGTAAAAGAAGAACATCAGAAGGCCGCCGATGATGAGAATGGGCAGAAGCGTGGCCAGAACCTCCAGGAAGGGACTCGGCAACGTCACCTGATAGGAGATGTCGGGGTGAGCCGCCAGAAGCTCGCCGAGCGAATCGGAGCCCACATAGGTGGAGGTGTAATTGTGCTCTTTGCCCAGCGTGGCCGGGTCGAGCGTCGTGGTGGCCACGCCGCCGAGCGCCTTGCCGTCATCGCCGTGCTCGGTCGCCATGAGGGCGTTCAGGGAATCGAAGGCCCCGTTGAAAGCGGCGGCGGCCTCGGAGCCGGCGGTGGCCGCCGGGAAGTAGGCGCCCGACACCGTGTAGTCGCCGGCGGAGTAGGTAACCGACTTCACGCGGCCCTGCTCCACCGCTTGGGTGAACTCGGAGGTGATGAGCTGATCGGTCACGGTGGTGCCCATGGCGCCGGTACGCATGAACTGGCTGCCCACGAAAAACGCCACGGCCAAGAGGATGATGACCATGACCATCGTGGTGCGCTGGGTCGACGCCGGCGGGATTGGTTTCTTGGGATTGTTGTCTGCCATAGTTGATTGCTGCCTTTACTGGTAGATCTCGGGCTTCAGAACGCCGATGTAGGGGAGGTTGCGGTAATGCTCGGCAAAGTCGAGGCCGTAACCGACGATGAACTCGTCGGGGCACTCGAAGCCGATATAGCGGCACGGGATGCCGGCCTGGGCCGGCGTGTCCTTGCGCATGAGCGCCGCCACCGTAAGCGACGCCGGCTCGCGGGACTGCAGGTTCTTCAGGAGGTACTTCAGCGTGAGCCCTGAATCGATGATGTCCTCGGCGATGACGACGTGGCGCCCCCGGATGTCGGTGCTGAGATCCTTCAGGATGCGCACCACACCGGAGCTCTTCGCGCCGTTGCCGTAGGAGGACACGGCCATGAAGTCCACTTCCAGCGGTAGATCGATGGCGCGGATGAGGTCGCAGGTGAACACCGCCCCACCGCGCAGGATGGACACGACCACAATGCCCGCATCCCCGGCAACGTCGGCATAGTCGCGAGTGATGGCCTCGCCCAGCTCGCGCACGCGTATCGCCAGGTCCTGCTCGGAGAAAAGTATCTCTGAGATGTCGTTATGCACGTGAACCACTTTCTCTTTGCCCGCAGCACGCGCTCCTCGCGCAAACGCCGCAGCGCTCTTTAATCGCAGTCCAGTTTACCAAAGACCTTTTCTCGAACAGCCGTAAGACAGCAACGCCACAAATTATGTGCGCTAATTGTCATCGAGCCGCTAAGGGCCGCATCGATACTGGCGGCATGCCAGAGCCCGGCGTCACGCAACCGCAAGACTCAGCCAACATTGATCGCTTAGCATTCTGCGGCCTCGGCGTTCACGAGGTCGGGGAATTCCTTGATGAGGCGTGTCGCAGGCAGGCCGATGATGGTGTCGAGGGAGCCGTCGTAGTGGTCAACGAGCGCCGCCCCCTCACCTTGGATGGCGTAGGCGCCGGCCTTGTCGAAGGACTCGCCCTTCCGCAGGTACTCGGTGATCTCCTCGTCGGTCAGGTCGCGGAAAGTGACGTAGCTCTTGTCGGCGAAGGTGCGGAAGCCCAGCGACACGTCCTCGGCGTTGGGGGCGGCCACCATCCAGACGGACACGGCCGTGATGACCTCGTGGGTGCGGCCGGACAGCTGCCGCAGCATGTGCTTGCCGTCCGAAGCGCTGCGCGGCTTGCCGAAGATCTTGCCGTCGAGAACCACCATGGTGTCGGCGCCGATGACGATGAGCATGCCGGTGTAGTTCTCGGCCAGCACCTCCTGAATGACCGCGCCGGCCTTGCGCTCGGCGAGCTTCTTGGCGGCCTCTTCCGGGTTGGCGGCCAAATCGGGCTCCAGCGACTCGTCCACCGGGGTCGCCGGCGTGCGCACGGTGAACTTCACGCCGGCCGCATCCAGAAGCTCGCGGCGGCGCGGGCTGTTGGAGGCGAGGATCACCTCGAAGGTGGGCGCAGTCGCAGCTTCCGCTTCCGCTTCCTCTTCCACGGCCTGCTGCAGCTCATCGGCAGCTACCTTCGCGGCGACTTCGTTGGCAAATTCGTCGGTTCTTTCAGTCATGCTTCTTCCTTCTTGCTCGGAAATAGGCCATGGGCTCCACAAGGACACCCCGCTTGTTCGCGCTCACGGCCAGATCATACTGGATATTGGCCACATACCCGCTGTTGGGCGCGCCATTCGCGAAGCCAGCGAGCACGGCTTCCACGCTAGCGGCTTCCACCCGCGCATCCGGGCCGAGCATCGCTTCCAAAAGACGCAGCACCGCGCGACGCTGCAGCGGGCGCTCCGCTTTTCCAAAAGCGGGCAGAAGGCGGAAGCCCTCGGAGCGGTCGATGCCGAAGGTGTCGTCCTCGGCCACCCATTCCGCGGACTCCTCGGCCAGCTTTTCGGCCATGTTCTGCAGCATGTCGTCCTCGTCGGCGATGAGGTTCATCGAGCGGGTCAGCACCTCGGGCAGCGCACTGTTCCATTCCTTGGCCACCGGCACGATCTTGTGGCGCACATAGGCGCGGAAGCGGTCGGTGTGGGCGTTGGTGGCGTCCTCGCGCCAGAGCGCGCCGGACTCGTCGCGGACCACGGTCTCCCCCGCTGACTCGCGGGCGGAAAGGTAGTCGCGCAACTCGTCGCGGGTAAGGTCGAGCAACGGGCGCACCACGGGCCCGTTGCGGTAGAGCATGCTGCGGAAGCCGCCCGGACCGGTGCCCACGATGGAGCGCATGTAGAAGTTCTCGATGCGGTCGTCGGCGGTATGGGCCGTGAAGATGCACGCCTCGGAGAGGGGGCGTCCCTCGTGCTGGCACATCGAGCGCAGCGCCTCGTTGGCGGCCAGGTAGCGCTCGCGCCGGGCCACGGCTTCCACGTTCTCGCGGCTGCGCTCGGCTTCGGCAGCGATGTCGATGGAGCAGATGAACAGCGGGATGTCCAGCGCCTCGGCCAAAGCCGCCACGAAGCGCTCGTCGGCATCGGCGTCCTCGCCGCGCAACTGGTGGTTCACGTGCAGCATGGCCACCGGTCCCACATCGCCCGCCTCGCGCAGGGCAGCGCCCAAATACGCCAGCGCCGTGGAATCGGAGCCGCCGGACACCATGAGCAGCACAGCGGCATCGGGCGCCACCAAGTCGTGAGTTGCGATGGCGGCACGGGCCTTTTCGAGGGTTCCTTCAATCAAGTCAGTCATTTTCCCTTCCTTCTTCTTGCAACTCGCCGGGGCCGGGGCGCGGGGTAATGCTCAGTCGCTCAAACAGTCCTCGCTCGGTGAGCACCACCCCGTGCCCCTCCGCGCCTGTCTTCCCGTTCCAGCATGACGATGGATTCTACGTGGTCGGTGTGGGGGAACATGTCCACCGGCCGGATGGCGCGCACCTCGTAGCCGCTCTTCACCAGCTGGCGCACGTCGCGGGCCTGGGTTGCGGGGTTGCACGAGATGTAGACGATGCGCTCGGGGGCAAGCGCCGCGGCGCCCGCGAGGAACTCGGGCGTGGAACCGGCCCGCGGCGGATCCATGAGCAGGACGAGGGGCTGCGGACGCTCCTCCGATGCTGCAAGCTCCTTCATGAAAGCGGTGGCGTCCTGCGCCACGAACTCGGCGTTTTCCACACCGTTGTGGCGGGCGTTGTTGGCGGCGTCGCGGATGGCCGCCTCCACGGAATCGACGCCGATAACGCGGGCCGCCCCACGGCTCGCGGCCACCAGCCCAATGGTGCCTGTGCCGCAATAGGCGTCGATAACCGTCTCGACGCCCGTAAGATTCGCCAAGCGGATGGCCTCGTCGTAAAGCACCTCGGTCTGCGTGGCGTTCACCTGGTAGAACGACTGCGACGAGATGCGGAACGTGAGTCCGCACAGCGTGTCCAAGATGAATCCGGGGCCGAAGAGCACGCGCTCCTTGTCGCCCAAGATGACATTGGTCTGGCGCGTGTTCACGTTCTGCACGATGGTGGTCACCTCGGGCACGCGGCGCACCAGCTCGCGGCAGAAAGCCTTCGACGCGGGAAACTCCTCGCCGTTGGTCACCACGGTCACGAGCCCTTCTCCGCTCTTATGGCCCACGCGCACCACGGCGTGGCGCACGAAGCCGGCGCCGGTGTCTTCGTTGTAGGGCTCCATGCTCCAGCGGGCCATGATGTCGCGGATGGCGAGCGTCACCTTCTTGGCCGTCTCGTTTTCGATAGCGCACGTATCGGTGGGAATGAGCCGGTGGGTGCCGGTCTCGTACATGCCCGTGAGGATGTCGGCGCGGGCGAGTTTGGCATCCTTTCCCTTGCGCTTTGCGCCCTTGGCTGGGGCGTAAGGGGAGATCACCTTGTTGCGGTAATGGAAGGGATCGTTCATGCCCAGAATGGGCAGCAGGGCGTCGGCGGGGGCGATGCCTTCGAAAAGAGCGGCCACCTGTTGTTCCTTCGCGGACAGTTGGTCTTCGTAGGGCACGTCCAACCGGCTGCAGCCGCCGCAACGTCCGAAGGCGGGACACAGGGCGCACGACAAGCCCTTCCCCGCATCGTCGGTGGTCTGGGACAAGGGGCGACCAAGGTCGCCCCCTACGGGGGGCTTTGACGCTCGTCGCGCCCCCTTCCCCCTACGCGCCTGGGGCAGGGGGCGACCGAGGTTGCCCCCTGCGGGATCGGCCCCGGAGCGTTTAAGGCGCGGCAGGTTGGCCCGGAGCGCTTTGGGTTTGGCGGGGCGGTTACTGGTGCGTTTCGGGTTGTTGTCATGTTTTCTCGTCATGGCCTCATTTTGACATAATGGGGCCACAGGAAAAGGAGGCACTTATGAACTTCATCATTCGCTGGATCGTCACCGCCATCTCCGTCGCCGCCGCCGTGTGGCTCGTGCCGGGCATCGAGATCTTGAGCAACAGCGCATCCTGGGTGGGCATCGTGTTCTTCGCACTCATTCTGTCGCTCATCAACATGTCCATCAAGCCGATTCTGCAGATCCTCTCGCTGCCGGTGACCGTGCTCACCCTGGGCATCTTCTATCTCGTGGTGAACACGCTTCTGCTCTACATCGCCGCGTGGCTCGCCAACGGGCTGTTCGGCGCCGGCTTCTACATCGCCAGCTTCGGCAGCGCCTTTGTGGCCTCCATCGTCATCTCGCTGGTGTCCGCCCTCGTCAACGGCCTCATCGGCAACGACGCGTAATCTCAGCTGCAGCCCCCAGCGCTTGCGGCAACCCGTAGCCAGAGAGGGCATTTTGCCAGGCACCCCAGCGTGTTCCGACATTTTCAGGCCTCGGGCTACGGGTCTTTTTCTGCGCCAAGCATATCAAAAGACGCTGACCAGGCGTTTCTCTGAGAAAGAAAAAGTTAAATGATGTTTACACCGTAGCCCGGGAGGGGATAATGCCAGACTTGTTGGAGAGAGCTGGCAAAATCCCCTCTCGGGCTACGTTTTCGAGACTCTTACCATCGGCGCAACCCCTTCGCGCGCCGCCTCATCGCATGTGTCGCCCTACTCCGAGCGCAGGGCCTCCACCGGGTCTTTGCGGGCGGCGGCCATCGCGGGGAACAGGCCGGCGACAAACGACAGGAACACGCTGATGGCCACGAGGATCGCTCCCGCCACCGGCGGCAGCATGGCGATGTCGGGCACGTCCAAAAGCCCGTACACAATGGCGTTGACCGGGATGCACACGAGCGCCACGACCCCCACGCCGATAAGGCCCGCCGTCAGGCCCTCGATGATGGTCTCGGCGTTGAACACCCGCGAGATGTCGCCCTTGCTCGCGCCGATGGCGCGCAGGATGCCGATCTCCTTCTTGCGCTCGAGCACCGAGATGTAGGTGATGATGCCGATCATGATGGACGACACCACGAGCGATATGGCCACGAACGCGATGAGCACGTAGCTGATCATGTCCACGATCGTCGTGACCGATTTCATGAGCGTGCCCACGAAATCCGTGTAGGAGACTTTCTTGTCGTCCTGCCCCGAGGCCACCATGCGGTCGTTGTAGTCGTCCAGAATGGCGATGACCTGCTGCTTGTCCTCGAAATTATCCGGATAAATGTCGATCTGCGAGGGCTTAGAAAGCTCCGCGTAACCCAACTTGCTCAGGTTCGCATCGAAGGACCGCGTCCCATTGCTCATGAGCGACATGATGAGCTCGGTCAGCTCCTCTTCGGTCATCTTCATTTGGAAGGCGTTCTGGAAAGCGCCGGTATCCACGGACATGGCCAGAGGAATGCTCGCCGCCATGTCGCCCATCACCTTCTGCACCGAGGCCTGGGTCTTGGCGGTGATCGTGGCCATGACCTGCTCCATGTAGGCTTTCATGGAAGATTCCAGGGCTGCGGAGATCTTCGTTGCCATCTCCTTCTGCAGGGCGTTGGCATCGACGATCTGCGCCGCGTACTGCCCCATAATGGCCTGCAGCTCGGGGCTTTGGGCGTAGGACTCCAGCGTCGACTGCGCCAGCGTCTGGAAGTCCGGCGGCGTGCCCGACGCCGCGGCCTGGGCATAGGCGGCGCCGAGGGCCTGGGTGTAGCCGGCCAGCGCCGCACCCATCATCTCGCCCATGGCGTCGCTGTTGAAGGCGGAGGTCACATCCAAGTTCAACGCGCTTGCATCGAGCCCGGGCATCGCCGGCAGATCGCTCGCCGACATCCCCTCGCCCAGCGCGCTCGTGTCCATGTTCAGCTTCGACTCATCGAACTTGAAGGCGTTCTGCAACGCCTCCTCGTCGATGCTGAACAGGTTTTCCATAGAGAAATCCGAGCCCGATTCCTCTTCCTCGGTGAACTCCTTGCCGTTGAACACGTCGATGGTCGGGTAATTCAGCTGCTCCTGCACGATGGCGGCCTCGGAGGCCTGCTCGATCAGATGGCGCGTCAGCTCGGGCGTGTAGTAGATGCCCATGGAAAGCGCCGTGGCCTTCGCGTCCGGCCGCGGCTGCACAATGCCGACGATTTTCAGCTCCTCGCCGGCGTCTACGAGCCCCTTCATGTACTCCTCGTCGCCAGTTTTGTCCACCCAGACCTTGTTCTCCTCATCGTAGGTGTAGAAGTCGGCAGCGGGCACCATCTTCAGTGACACGCCCATGATGTCGTCGTAGGTGAAGGTGAGCTCGTCGTCGGGGCTTTCCACGTCTTCCTCGTTCATAAATTGGTCGATCATATCCTCCAGCACCGCATGGTCGCGCAAGCCCAGCGCGTAGCTCACCAGATCGGGAACCGTGCCGTTCGCCGTCAGCACGACGACGCACTCGTTGTAGGCGGAAGGCCAGCGCCCCGCCTTCACATCGTACTGCTCCTCCACGATGGAGGTATTTCCCATCATCTCGCTGAACACATCGGTGGAGTACATGGACGACATGAGCGCGTTGGACGAACCGGAGCCCATACCGAAGGCGGAGAACGTCGTGTCCGGATTGATCTGGCGCACCCCGTCCTCGGTGTTGCCGTCGAAGATCTGGGGCACCACGTTGTAGGAGTATTCGATGGAGTTCACGTAGCTGTTGATGTCGCCGCCGTTCTCGTCGAGGAACAGCTTCAGCGAGGCGAGGTCGTTGTTCTCCAGGCTCGCGAACATGTCGGTGACCATGCGGGTCTCGGGCACCTTGCCGTCGGCAGCCGGGTCGTTCTCGTCCCCGTTCTTGCCACCTTGAAGGCCCATTTCCGCAAGCGGGTCGTCGCCGGTGCCCTCGCCCGTCGCATCTCCCCCGTCGCCCGTGCTCCCATCGGCGGCCATGCCCATGAGCGCCGTCATGTCGAAGCCCGTGGACATGATCTGCAGCGGGTACACCGACAGCGTCTCCTCCTCGGTGCGCTCGATGTAGTTGTCCACGCCGTTGGCGAGCGCGAGTATGGCCGCAATGCCGATGATGCCGATGGAGCCGGCGAAGGCCGTCATGATGGTGCGGCCCTTCTTGGTCATAAGGTTGTTCGCCGACAGCGCGAGCGCCGTGAGAAAGCTCATCGAGGTCTTGCGGATGGGCTTGCGCGAGGCGTGCATCTCCTCTTCCGTGGGGAAGTAGGGATCGGTATCCGAGCGGATGACGCCGTCGGCGAGGTTCACCGTGCGCGTGGCGTACTCGGCCGCCAGCTCCGGGTTGTGGGTGACCATGATGACCAGGCGATCCTTGGCGATCTGCGTGAGCAAGTCCATGATCTGCACGGAAGTATGGGAATCCAGGGCGCCGGTGGGCTCGTCGGCCAGCACGATCTCCGGGTCGTTGATGAGTGCGCGGGCAATGGCCACCCGCTGCATCTGGCCGCCCGAGAGCTGGCTCGGCTTCTTGTTCAAGTGCTCGGTCAGGCCCACGGATGCCAGGGCCTCCTTGGCGCGGCGCGTGCGCTCGGCCTTCCCCACGCCCGAGAGCGTCAGCGCCAGCTCCACGTTCTGCAGGATGGTCTGGTGCGGAATGAGATTGTAGCTTTGGAACACGAACCCGATGCGGTTGTTGCGGAAGGTGTCCCAGTCGCGATCCTTGTAGCGGTGGGTGGAGATGCCATCGACGATCATGTCGCCGGAGTCGTAGTGATCCAGGCCGCCCATCACGTTCAAAAGCGTCGTCTTGCCCGAGCCCGACGGGCCCAGAATCGCCACGAACTCGTTGTCGCGGAACGAGATGGAGACGTCGTTCAAGGCCACTTGGGTGAAGTCGCCCGTCGTGTAGGACTTGCAGATATTCTTGAGCTGCAGCATGCGCGCATTCCCTTTCCTTCAATTCTCGGGAGCCATTATGAAGGTGCGGCGGTGCGCGCCGTCTGGCGCTTTCGTTAAAAGCGGGTTATTTGCATAGATTTGCCACGAAGATTAAGGGTTTTCGCGGTATCCTGTCTTGCGGTTCACCAAGAAGCGTCGGCGTTCCCCGCCGGCTGCGCAGGTGCGGGCCCCACGCCCAACGCCCCGTTGCGCCAGGCGGCATCGCGCCGACCAACGAGAAAGGATTTTCATGGACGCCAAGGTCTACGAGCTCATCAACGACCAGATCAACAAGGAGCTGTACTCCGCCTACCTGTACCTCTCCTTCGCCGACTACTACGAGGAGGAGGGCCTGTCCGGCTACGCTAACTACTTCGAGATCCAGGCTCAGGAAGAGCGCGATCACGCGATGATCTTCCGCAACTACCTGCATGAGAACGGCGAGGCCGTGAAGCTTCTGGCCATCGACATGCCCGACAAGACCTTCGCGAACTTCCTGGAGCCGCTCGAGGCCGCCATGGAGCACGAGAAGTACGTGACCTCGCTCATCAACGACATCTACGCCGCGGCGCTCGAGGCCCACGACTACCGCGCCCAGAAGTTCCTCGGCTGGTTCATCGACGAGCAGCTGGAGGAAGAGGACAACGCCGACACCATGATCACCAACATGAAGCTGTTCGGCGGCGACCCGAAGGGCCTGTACGACCTGGATCAGGCCTGCGCCGCCCGCATCTACACCGTGTCGAGCCCCCTGGCCGGCAAGTAGGCCGCCGAGCCGCTGCTCTTGGAACGCATACTTTTACACGCCTGCTGCGGACCGTGCTCTTTGGAGCCGGTCCGCATTTTGCGCTCGGAGGGCGTCGATCCCGTCGTGTTCTACGCGAACTCGAACATCCACCCCGCCGAGGAATACGCGCGCCGGCTGGCCACCCTGCGCGAATGGGCCGCGGACGCTGATTTGGAAGTCGTGGAAGGCGCCTACGACCCTGACAAGTGGGAGGCCACCGTCGGCCGCATAGGCAACGCCGCCGAAGCCAAGTATGGAGTGATTACGGACGAGGAAGGCGACCTCGAAGGTGAAACTCCCTCCGGGACAAACTCCGTAGGGGGCGACCTCGGTCGCCCCTCATCAAGCGAGTCAACCGTACTCGATGAGGGCGGCGCAAGCACCGCCTCTACGGAAGGGTATGCGGACGCAAGCACCGCCCCTACGGAAGGGCGTACGGCAGCGCGTCGGGCGCGCGAGGCCCGCTGCCGAGCTTGCTACCGCCTGCGCTTCGAAGAGGCCGCGCGCTACGCCCGCGAGCACGGCTTCGCCGCTCTCGGCACCACGCTTTCGGTGAGCCCCTACCAGTACACCCGCATCATCCGAGAGGAACTAGAGCGCGCCTGTTCCCGCGAGGGCATCAAGGCCCACTTCGCCGACTACCGCCCCTTCTACGACGAAGCCACCCGGCGCTCGCGCGAGGGCGGCATGTACCGCCAGAACTACTGCGGTTGCCGCTTCTCCGACGCCGAGGCCGCCGCCGAGCGCGAAGAGCGCCGCGCCGCCCGACGAGCCGCCCGCGAAGCGGAGCTTGCAGCCCACGCCGACGAGCGCGCTGCCGCCGAAGCCGAGCGCGCCCGCACCCGCGCCGAGAAGCAGGCCTACGCCGACAAGCAGGCCAAAAAGCGCGCCATCTTGAAGGCCCTGCGCGAGCAGCGGTGAGCCGCTTCCCTCCGTTGGCTTGG